>WNFF01003203.1_pt1 | contig 23935 bp, 17 predicted proteins | sample 5400441 | NCBI WGS metagenome assembly WNFF01 (sample SAMN13153345, study PRJNA577476) | soil metagenome | isolation source: 120 cm saprolite under Douglas fir tree site 2 hole 3 replicate 1 | place: USA:California | collected 2015-04-18
CACAAACCACTCCCAAATCCGATATCTATAGTTTAGGTGCTACACTCTACCGAATACTTTCAGGAAAAGATCCTGTTGTGCTTACACCTTTTCAATTGGGCAATCATCCAGCTCTGGTTAGGCTTGAAAAGCTTATAACGCAAATGCTGAGTAAAGATGCGAGCTCGAGACCAGAAAGTATGGATGCCATCCAGAAAGAATTACAATATATTGCCAACCAATGGTCTGTCCAACCAAATTCATCCCCAAATAGAAACTTTGATATGGATCAACAGTCATCAAACCTTGGACAACTAATCATAAGACTGGATGGAGATGCTGTTAATAACGCTATCACGGAGGAGATAAAAGCAAATGTATCTAGAAAAAATAAGAATACCTCGTATACGAATGAGGATGTAAAACCTAAAGTATCCAAACCCGAGGATCACTCTCGCCTGCACCAGATCGTTGCTACCGACCTCAGCCACGGTGGTATCCTCTCCGAGCGCCTGGACGGTTACGAAGAGCGGCAAGCACAGATCGAAATGGCAACGCTGATTGCCCAGTCAATCAATGAAGGTAGGCATGCCATTATCGAGGCTGCAACTGGGACTGGAAAAGCACTTGATGTGGATACGCCAATTCCGACGCCAACTGGGTGGAAGCGGATAGGGGATCTCGTTAGTGGCGACTTTGTATTCGATGAGAAGGGTCACCCAACTCGTGTCATGGCGGCTTTCGATGTGATGTATCAACGCACTTGCTATGAGGTTGCGTTTTCCGATGGCTCATCGATCGTCGCAGATGCCGAGCATGAGTGGGGATCCTATACAACCACCGACCGGAGTTGGGCCAAACGATCACAGACTAGCGTCTACGCAGCCAAGAACTTCGTGACCTCCGACCAACTTATCATGCTTGACCAGCTTATCAAGCTATCTCAAAACGACGACATCCTCTCTGTAGAAGAGGCTATTGCTCTCATCGGAGGCCACCAATGGAGCGTGTATCAAGCTGCCTGCAAGATAGCGCCCGTCAACTCAGAGGGAAGACCCTCACGCTACCCACGACGAATGCTCCTAACTGTTACTCGGGGTCGCCTTGAAAGGGACCTGAGCGAGCAGCGTAGGGATGGTCGAGCGTATACCCTTGTCACTACTGAGAGGATGGCCGCTACACTTAAGGTTGGTTCAGCAGCACGTTCAAATCACGCCATCATGGTCGCTAACCCGCTCATGCTACCAGAGGCGAACCTCTCTATCGCTCCATATTTCCTCGGCATTTGGCTCGGTGATGGCAGCAGCTACAGCAACGAGATTACGACCGCCGATCCTGACCTTATCATCGAGATTGAGAAGGTCGGTTACACCGCCAGAAAATTGAAGAGCCACCCATACAAGTACGCGGTTGATGACGAGAACGGTAAGGGTATAAATCGATGGCAGCCCGGTATGACCGGTCGTCTGCGTGCGCTCGAACTCCTACTAAACAAGCACATACCAGCAACCTATCTGCGTGCATCCGAACATCAGCGCCGCGCGCTTCTCGCTGGACTCCTCGATACGGATGGAACAGTCAACCGCAGGGGTGCCGTTGAGTTCACAACGACGAACCCACGGCTCGCGCAGGATGTGTATGAACTTGTGAGTTCAATTGGGTTCCGCCCTTCACTACGTGGCGGGCGCTCTAGGTATAGTGGGAAGGATTGCGGCCCAAAATGGACGCTCTCGTTCACAACGGGCGAACAAGTCTTTCGACTTGAGCGCAAAGTCGCTGCCCACAAGAAGCGGCTGCGCAACTACAACCCTAAGCGTAATCGCTTCCGCTATGTTGTCGCAGTCCGCGAAGTGCCCTCACGTCCAGTAAGGTGTATTCAGGTCGAGTCTCCAAGTCACTTGTATCTCGCTGGCAAGTCCATGATTCCAACCCACAACAGCCTCGCCTACCTCCTCCCCATTGTACGCTCCGGCAAAGTAGCAATCATAAGCACAGCAAACAAAGCTCTACAAGAGCAACTCTTTTATAAAGATATTCCTTTTGTGCAGGAGCACATTCAAGACTTTGAAGCGGCGCTGGTCAAAGGTATGGGCAACTATATCTGCCTTGACCGCATGGAAAAGGAACGTACAGAGACTCAACCCTTTCTTAAGAATCCTGATTTCACTCGCCTGCTCAATATCGTCAAAGAATTTGAATTGAGCATTACCGGCGATTTTGAAACACTTGGGTTTACACTCCCCAATGACATACGCGGCAGAGTCAATGCGGATAGCGATCAATGCGCCTGGAGAGAGTGCCATTTCTTTTCCAGGTGTTACGTTCGCCAGATGCGAGATAAGGCCGCACTTTCGCAGGTAATTGTTGTGAACCACACATTACTATTACTCGACGCCGTTTTAGATGGCTATCTGCTGCCTAAACGCGATGTGATCGTAGTGGACGAAGCACATCACCTGGAAGAAGAGGCTACCCGCGCATTCACTGTGACCGTCAGTGAATCACAAATCAATGCACTGCTGGCACAACAAAAACTCAAACAACACAGTCAGGCCAACCTGCAAGATGAAGTAAAGCAAACCTTGATGTTTGCGTGGAATAGGCTAGAGCAGGTTGCGCATTCTGCATCTTACAAGGGCAGGATTATTTTGCAAGAGCCACTACAAGAAGGCTTGCGTCTTGCAACCGTCATCGCCAAACTTGCGGAATCATTGCGTAAACAACGTCCTGAATATATGGAAGAGCCTGAAAATTCCCTTTACGATAAGTTGATTACACGCACAGAAAACTTGTCAGAGGCTCTACGCAAGGTTTTTTCAGTCGATCAACGTGACACTTACGTTTATTACGTTGAGCAGGTACTGAAGCCTGGACGACGTGGATCCCATTTGGAGGTGAGTGCTACGCCTTTAGAGGTGAATGCCTTGCTAAGGGAGCTTTTGTTTAATAAGTCGAAAGTTATTTGTACATCCGCTACACTGGCAACGGTTGGTCCGAACCCTGTTGATCCAGAGGATAGGGGACCAAACTTTGCGTACTTTCGTCGTCGTGTTGGTCTCAATAATGCGGAGTATCACGATGTACTGGAACACATTCTGCCTCATACCTTTGATTATGAAAACAAGACGTTGCTCTATTTGCCGCGACACTTACCTGAGCCTGTTTATGGTCCAGATTCAAATGACTATACAAAAAGAATTGCTGAAGAAATGATGCACCTTGTCGAAGCCTCGACTGGCCGAGCATTCCTGCTCTTTTCCAGCAAACGTATGCTCGATGCCGTTTACAATATATTTTTAGATCGTTTGCCGACGTATCTGGATTTTCGCTTGTTACGCCAGGGAGAAATGAATCGTATTGAATTAGTGCGCGAGTTTCGGGAAAGTGAAGGTGCTGTTCTCTTTGGCCTGAAAAGCTTTTGGGAAGGGGTTGATATCGCTGGAGAATCCCTTTCACTGGTCGTTATCGATAAGCTGCCTTTTGACCCGCCCGATGATCCAGTCCACGAAGCACGGGTTGCAAAGATGAAAGCCAACAAAGAAAACTGGTTTGGGAATTACGTCCTTCCCCAGGCTGTACTAAGATTGAAACAGGGTCTGGGCCGTTTGCTTCGCACTCAAGAGGATCGGGGCGTGATGGCCATTCTCGATACACGCCTGTATACAAAGAGCTATGGCAATTTAGTTATCAATGCCCTGCCACCTGCTCGTAGGACAGAGAATTTGAAAGATGTGCAACATTTCTTTGAAGAAGACGACGATACACCTTTCTAAGTCTAGACATGATCTGCTATACTTGAACCGATCACCACTTCGTTAGGAAGGCTGAAGAACATGACTTTGTGGAACAATGCAAAGGGCAAGTTCCTGATTATAGCTATTGTAGTACTGGTGTGTAGTACTCTAGTTGTCGCATTTGCCTACCGAACTGCCACTACAGCACACCTAGCTCCAACCGCGACCACTACAGTGAAAACACCATTAGTTGGAAGAACACCCACAACGCAAGCGACGACTCTACCAACACCAACTCCAACGCCATTGCCCTTAGGGCCGGTACTAGGCATTGAGAGCAGTCTTACAACCACCTATTCAAATATCCCATGGGTTCGTTTCGGTTACCCAACCTGTGGTGTAAGTAAACTGAGTGGCATTGCTTTGAAAACCGCTATAGCAGATGAACATAGTCAGGGAGTTAGTGTACTGGTCACAACCTGCCAGACAAGAGGCGCTTCTTTATATGATACGAATACACTTCTAGATATTGCTGATAGTGGAGCCAATGCTGTGCAATGTGGTAATGAGCAGATGAAGTATGATCCAGGGAATACCTCCTATGTCCCGCCGGAAAATTTTGCAAGGTACTTCGATCTCTGCAAGCATACAATTCATGCTGTTCGCCCCGACATGCCTGTCCTTCTTGGTTCGCTTGATCCTCATGTTGGTGGTATCGACTACCAGCCCCTGGTAAACCAGGTAAACTACCTTAATGCCATGCAGACTGCGATGAACAGCATTGTACATCCAGGCGGTCACTGGAGCTGGCGTTCAGAAGCCTTAGGCCTGATTGACAGTTGGCATAATGGCTATCCAAACCAGTACACCAATAGTCTGTATGGATTGTTCCTTTTCTGGGCACAGCAATTCAATGTCGATCTGAACCGCGGCCAGTTAGGACAACATATCTGGGTAGTAGAAGGTACTGGTTGCTACGAAGGATGCGGTATTAATCCTTCCAGTCCATATCAAGTAGCAGTCTCACATATCTTAACACTGGTCACTGATGTCCAGACTGCTCTACGCTATAAAGTGCCATTCTTTTATTTTAGTGGTAAAGATTTCTTCTTTACAGTGAGCAGAAATATCGCACCATTTGGCATCCTCAATGTCGATGGGCATCCAAAACCAATCCGTCAGGATCTTCCAATGGGAGCGCGTTCTCTGGCAATGTCATGCTCTAATCGGCAAGTTATTGTTCTCGATCAGGAGCAATTGCTTTCCAAACTTTACGAGGGTTGTAGACTTCCGAATAACTATCTCAGCATTCTGACGAGCTAGGCGCATAAACAAAAACAATTGACGCATTTCCTAAACCTGTTATACTAGAAGGTGCATTCCGACAAATGATTGGCAATGTCCATTTCTTCAGTAAGAGCAATCTTTTGTGATTGCCCTAGAAAACAGGGGGGTTCGCGCATGAGCAAGATTAAAATGCGTTGCACAACCTGTGGCAAGTGGTTTCAGTCGGCAAATGCTAAAGAAGTAACTTGCCCCGATTGCGTGCAGAAGGCCAGAAAAGAGAAGTTGGCAGCTAAGGCCGCACAACCCTCTTCTTCGCTTAAACCAGGACAGGTTGTACAGGGAACGGTGAGGACCTCAAGACCATCACCCCCACCGCAACCTAAACCGAAACAAGCAACCAGTGGCACAAGCCATTGGATTGATACAGTCGAAGACGTAAAAGTGAGCGAACCAGAACAGCCAAAACCCAGATTACCTTCTTCCCCTGTTCCAAGAGATATGAGAGAGGGAACGACAACAGAAAGGCCTGGCAACCATAGCCCTGGCGCGTACCGCGAAGGACCCGATCAAGGTCCAGGTGATTATCGTCCAGGTGGACCGAGTATCTCTGGTGATATAGGGCAACGCCCACGACAACCCATGGAGGAAGGTTTTGGTCGCAGCCCACGACCAGGATTTGGCAGTGAATCTCGCCCTGAACGTTACCGTTCTGATGGGAAAAAGGGAGGCAAACCTGCAAAGGCTAAAGTGCCTAAGCCTCCAACTCCACCAAAACCGAAGCGCGAAAAGATTCCACCTCCTGCGCCGTTTACACCAACACCCGAACAGATTGCACAGGTTGAGGCTCGCTACCTGGAACTTGCGGTACCAACCGAATTTGACGGGATTCGTACACAAATTGCGCAAGAGATAGGAATTCCCAAGAAAGCCGTTAAGAAAATTGTCAAAGACTTGAGAGAACGTCAGAGCATTCCAAGCTGGTGGGAACTTCAAACTTACAAAGGTAGCAGCGAAGAATTGGAGAAGATTAAGGCAGCTTATGTACCCTACCTGCCTCTGCCTCCCATCGGCGTGCATAAAACTATCGCCGATGAACTTACACTCAATCCTGGTGAAGTCTATCAAGCCATCAAAGCGATTCGCCAGGAAATGAATTTACCACAGTATAATGATCCCTCTCTGCATGGGCTGGAGCCAATTACTGGTGCAGAGAAACGTCCAGCAACACTAGAAGAGGAAACAAAAGAGCCTCAAGAAGAGAAATACGAGCTTGATGCGGCAACCTTAGAGACTCAAGGCACGCCTGCAGAAGTTGAAATTACACTCTCAGAGAAAGCTGCTGAACCAGTTGAAGTTGCCACTTCATCTGCTATCGATACTAGTAATACCCAGGAATAGATACAAACATTCATAGTCAAAGGAAATCGTATGGAGAACTGCCTGTTCTGCAAGATTGCAACCGGCGCGATACCCAGTAAAATCGTCTATCAAGACGAGGATGTTGTAGCGTTTGAGGACATCAACCCGCAAGCTCCAAAGCACATCTTGCTCATTCCTCGCCAGCACATTGCTTCCATAGATGACCTCACGCTCAACGATGGACCTATACTTGCCAAACTTTTTATCACAGCACAGAAACTTGCACATGACATGGGTATTGATGAAAGTGGCTATCGATTCCTGACCAACGTTGGTCCTGACGCCGGGCAAAGTGTCTTTCATTTACACTTCCACCTGCTCGGAGGACGTAAATTTGGCTGGCCGCCGGGATAGAATTTACCAGGTATTTTCCATGCGCATTGCGATTGACTATACAGCGGCTATCCGGCAGGGGGCAGGAATTGGCAACTATGTGCGCAGTTTAGTAGATGCTCTCCTTGCGCAGGATGCTAGGAACCAGTATACCTTGCTCACGAGTGGGACACCCACTCGCGAGCATCCTTTTCCTCAAGCAGAGAATGTTCGGGGGCGTAGTATTATTATTCCCGACCGCTATCTCAACATTCTTTGGTATCGCTGGCGTTTGCCGCTATACGCAACCTTTTTCACGGGCCAGGTAGATATCTATCATGGCCCCGACTTTGTCCTGCCGCCCATTAATGGCAAAGTGCGTAAAGTTGTCACTGTTCACGATCTTGCTTTTGTGGAACATCCGGAGTATACCGTACCCCAATTGGCGGCTTATCTGAACAAGGTTGTTCCAGAAGCAGTAGCTGCTGCCGATGTTGTCGCTGCTGTTTCACAGGCAACGAGCCAGACCTTGATTGAACACTTTAAGACACCTCCTGAGAAAATTACTATTATTCCCAATGGTGTTCGACCATATTTTCGGCGTATTACAGACCCTATCTTGTTGTCAGCAACGCGTTATAAATTTGGCTTGAAGTACCCACTTGTTCTAGGAGTAGGCACACTGGAGCCGCGCAAAAATCATCTTGGTCTTATTAAAGCTTTTCACAAAGCCCAGAGTGCGACGGGAAACAAACCTCGACCAGCAATGCTTGCCCTGGCAGGTGGGCCCGGCTGGCTCTACGATGAAACCCAGGAGCTTATTTCAAAACTTAAGCTTGAGAATAAAGTTCGTTTCCTGGGACGTGTGACTGAACTTGAATTAATCACGCTCTATAGCATGGCGGATGTGTTCGTTTTTCCCTCTTTCTTTGAAGGGTTCGGTGTGCCTCTCGTTGAGGCTATGGCCTGTGGCGCGCCAGTCATCACATCTAATACTTCATCATTGCCGGAGGTCGCAGGAGATGCTGCTGTACTCATCGACCCACATAATACTGGTCAAATTGCTAGAGCTATGCTACAAGTGCTTGAGAGTGAGCAACTCCGAGATGAGCTACAGAAAAAAGGCTATGCTCGAGCACAATACTTCACCTGGCCTAAATCGGCAAGCAAGATGCTTTCTGTATATCAAAGACTCTTCAATGGAGCAACAAACTTTACTGATGAGGTCCCTATAGTATGAAAATTGGCATTAATACATATTTCTTCAAATTTCCAGCAAGTGGCAGCGGCCAATATCTTTTGCACCTGTTACAAGCGTTGGCGGAGGTGGATCAAGAGAACGAGTATATTTTGCTAGGCCCGCATCCCATGCCTCGAAAGACTGGAACCCTCATAAAGTTTCCGCACGTGGTAACACCTGTGCCTGGATTAGCAAGACGCAATGCGAGTATTGAAAATTTGATGTGGGAACAATTCACGGCTCCATCTGCTGCACGCAAAGCCGGCGTTGATCTCTTCCACATTCCCTACTTTGCTCCTCCCTTTTTCCCTCGAACACCGGGCGTTATCACGATTCATGATGTTATTCCACTGCGCCTGCCACAGTATCGATCCGACCCCAAAATGAAAGCTTATTTGCAATTGATTACGCGCGCCGCTCATAAAGCCACCTTGATTATTACAATCTCACAACATGCTAAACATGATATGATTGATGCATTGAAATTACCTGCAGAACGCATTCGCGTAATCTACGAGGCTGCGGGAGACGAGTACCAGCCTATCACTGACTTCGAAGTCCTGGCAAACATGCGCGCACGTTATGGCCTGAATGATCGTTACATCTTCTATCTTGGTGGTCTCGACCAGCGCAAAAATGTCCCGCAGCTTGTACGAGCTTTTGCCCACCTCTATCAGCAAATAGGTGATCCCAACCTGCAATTGCTGATTGCTGGCAACCCTGACAAGCTTAGAGGACCACTCTTTCCTGACCCGCGTCCAGTAGCTGCTGACCTGGGTATGGCTGGCCAGATTGTCTATCGCTTCATTGAAGAGGAAGACAAACCAGCCATCTATAGTGGAGCAAGCGTCTTCGTCTTCCCCTCTCTCTATGAAGGCTTCGGTTTGACGCCATTGGAGGCTATGAGTTGTGGTGCACCTGTAATCTGCTCAAACCGCACTTCGCTGCCAGAAGTAGTAGGAGACGCTGCCATTAGCTTTGACCCCGATAACATGCGCGAAATGGTGCAAGCTATGTATAGCGTTCTAACCCAAAACGAACTGCAAGCAGACCTACATGCGCGGTCACTGCAACGTGCTGCACAATTCAACTGGCGCAAGACTGCTATTGAGACCATGACTGTCTACGAAGAAGCCTATATACGGAGCAAGAAAAAATAGCATGCGTGTATTAATAATCTCGAAGACCTTTGTTGCGAGTACCTCGCAACGTAAGCTGGAAGAATTAGCGAAATACCACGATATCGAACTAACGCTGCTGACTCCTGCATACTGGCAAAGCGACGATGGCAGCAAACAGGTCCTTGAACCGCTCTATACCAACGGTTATCGTATGATTGTTACACCTATAGTCTTTAATGGGCACTTTCATATCTACTACTATCCTCAACTGAAAAAGATCATGCGCGAAGTACAACCCGAAATTTTGCATATTGACGAGGAACCCTACAATTTTGCAACATTCCAGTCCATGCGCTTCGCTCAACAACAACGGATACCCGCTCTATTCGTCGCCTGGCAAAATATTTATCGCGACTATCCCCCACCCTTTCGCCAGATAGAACTGTACAATTATCGCCATGCGAATATTGCTCTCGCTGGTAATCTCGATGTGGCTGAGATATTAAAACGCAAAGGGTTCCATGGCCCAATTCGTATTCTGCCGCTGAGCGTTGACCCGCATATCTACCGGCGTACTGAACCCCACATGCCTCGAGCCACTGATGCGCCTTTCACTATTGGATATGTCGGGCGGCTTGTCGAACCAAAGGGACTGACGCTGTTAGTAGAGGCATTGCCAGCCTTACCAGATTTCTGCCGTGTCGTTTTTATCGGGCACGGTCCTATGAAGGGCGAGTTGGAAAAACTAGCAACAAGCCTGGAGGTGGCCAATCGTGTCATCTTCAAAGAAGCGATACCTCCACAGGATGTGCCGCTTGAAATGCAGAAGATGGACGTTTTCGTGCTGCCATCATTGACCCGTCCAAACTGGATGGAGCAATTCGGACGCGTACTCATCGAGGCTATGGCCTGCGAGACGCCAGTAATCGGCTCCAGTTCCGGCGAAATCCCACGCGTGATAGGCGATGCCGGTCTGATCTTCCCAGAGGGCAACGTCCAGGAGTTGAGCGCGTGCGTCCGCCAGTTGCTAGATGATCCAGAACTCTACGCCCAACTGGCAACTAAGGGACGGCAGCGAGTAATAGAACACTATACACAGGAACGAATCGCCCAGCAAATATATGGGGCCTATCAGGAGATGATTTCTCACCTTTCTTAATATGCAGCGGCCGATAAGTTTCTGGCAAAACAACTTGGTGGGAGATATGAGGCCTAACATAGGCTGTTCAGTTCCTGGCATTCAGCCACCCAGGTAAATCCGCAACCGAGGGTAGAATTACATCGGGATATATCCGTTCTAATAGCGGCGATTGAGCATTATGCTTACCAGTACAGACCAGCACCCCATGCAAGCCTGCCCGTTGGGCTCCACTAATATCATTCTCAATATCGTCTCCGACCATAACTGCCTCCTGTGGCTGAACACCGATTGTGAGCAATGCCTGCTCGAAAAAGGCGAGATTTGGCTTACCCAGCACTGTCGCGCGCTGTCCCGTTGCGAGTTCCAACGCATGCACAAAAGGGCCGCTATCCAGTTGCAATCCCTCGCTTGTACGCCAATAAAGATTGGCATGTGTTGCAAGCAGTATTGCTCCATCCATCAGCATGCGAAAGGCACGATTCATGTTTTCGTAAGAGAGCAGTTCCTCAGCGCCACCAATCACTATGATATCAGCATGCGATGCGACTAGATCTATACCTGCAAAATCTCTGGCAGTATCGCCCTTGGTCAACAACCAGCAACGTTTGCCCGGATAATGCTGGCGAATATAGTTAGCAGTCGCAACTGGGGCAGTCACCACACGCTCCTCGTCAAGTGGCAAACCAATTGCCTGTAGATGCCGTACCAGTGTCGCACGTGAACTGGTCGTAGTATTCGTTACAAAGCAGGTCTGGTAACCCTGTCGCTCCAACCAGAGCAACGTTTCGATTGCTCCAGCAACTGGCTGCATGCTGACATGCAAGACGCCATCTATATCAAGCAATACACCACGAAAAGAAGCCATGTAAAGCGCTCCTCCTTACAGAGTTTTCAAATGTTGAAATTGAGCAGGTAGTAATGCCAGTATATCATGCATAAATAATTTGCCTCTAGGATAGTCTACCCATACAATGACCCAATTGCTACCATACACGTTTCTTCATTAAGATGGGGCATAGGGTTAGAAGAGGTGATGTTCAAGGGCTGTTAATCCCAATATTCATCATAACAAGGCTCGACTTCAATCCATTAACATTGTGTTAGCTAATAGATTGGGTATAGTTGAATAACCCTGACTATAGATTAATGGCAATGACATTCAACACTGGATGATGTATAATAGCCGCGAGGAGTAGCCTTTCAGGAGGAGTCAATTGCATGAGTGGTGACATGATAGGTCGTGTCATCAAAGGGCGTTACAAACTCATTGATGAGCTGGGACGGGGCAGTTTCGCAACCGTCTATATCGCGCGCGACACCAAGAACAATCGCATCTACGCCGTGAAGGTCATGCACGTTGAATTCTCGGACGATGGTGAGTTATTAGCACGTTTTCAACGGGAGGCGCATATCCTCTTACATTTAAGTGACCCCCATATTGTGCGAATTTTTGATTATGGAGATGAAAGTGACATCCACTACATTGTGATGGATTACATTGACGGTCAGAACCTTAAGTACCATACCTTGACACATGGATCAATGGATGTATTACGCGCCCTGGATTATGCCGAACAAATTGCAGCGGGGTTAGACGCAGCCTACAAGCGTGGTGTAGTCCATCGTGACATCAAGCCACAAAATATCGTCATCAATAGTCAAGACGTAGTGAAGATCACCGATTTTGGTTTAGCGCGCAGCAGGGAAACTGTGACACTGACCCAATCCAATGTCTTTATGGGCACAGCCTACTACATACCACCAGAACAAGCAGAAAGTGGGCGTTCAGCGGATACCCGCTCAGACCTTTACTCTGTCGCAGCTGTATTATTTGAGATGCTCACGGGTCGTCCTCCCTTTGAAGGAGAAACTGCGGTTGACATTGTGATAAAGCATATGAACGAAAAAGTTCCTTCAATCTGCAGCATCCGACCCGATTTACCACCTGAGTTGGATCAGTTCTTGCAAAAGGCGATGGCAAAATCACCAGCCGATCGTTACAATACGCCAAAAGAGTTCATTGCTGCAATAGAGCAATTGCAGAAACGAATCCAGGCTACTCAACCTGAACGCCGCGCGTCTGCCGAACGCGATCCGGCAGCAGAAAACGGATATGAACAGCCACAAGGGCAAGAAATACCAGATGTTCAAGGAGGAGTAGCACAGTCTATACAAGAACCCGAACGTCCGAGAGCAAAAACTGATGCAGAGTTTGTAAAGCTGCCGTCAATACCGCAAAAACAGGCCCGTTTTTACGTTCTAGCCAGTAATCAGAATATTGAATTAACGGGAGAACTGATGGTTGTCGGGCGTCAGGATCCTGTGTTGGGTATCTTCCCAGAAATTAATCTACCTGACAAGACAGTCGGGCGACGCCATGCTTATGTACGCAACCAGCAAGGACAATATACAGTCGAAGATCTCAATGCCCTGAATAAAACTCGATTAAATGGAGTAATCTTAACGCCGCATGAAGAACGTACACTCAAAGACGGCGATATTCTACGTTTTGGAAGTGTTGAGGTACGTTTTGAATTGCGATAAATGCAATTGTAGGGGTGCGGCATTTCGCGCCCAAAGCATAAACGGGCGCAACTACTACCAGCATTTGCGCCCCTACAATGGAGAGAGGTGAACGACATGAGAGAAATTCTCAGATTTGCAGGTAATGTTATTGTCGCATACCAGGCACAACCGTTAAACAAACATTCGTATTCCATAGCGGTTGCCTCTCTGGTATCAAATCCCATTGTCATAGCGGTTGCTGCTCTGGTAGTAGCAGCCATAATTCTGGTCGCGGCACTACTACTCTTCCGTAGTAGCGGAAAGAAGAAAAAGGCAAATGCTGCGGCATCTTCGGATTGGCAACGTCAGGGACAACAAGCTCCACCGCCGGGGTGGAACCAACCTGGAAGTATGCCAGGTGCAAATTCTTGGAATCAACCAGGACAACAACCCAATGCATGGGGTGTTCAACAACAACCAGCTGGGTGGGATGCACAAAATCCTGCTCAACAACAACAGGCCGCAGGGTGGGGCGCACAACCTGCCGCTCCTCAACAACAAACTCCTGGCTGGGGACAAAATCCTGCTCAACAGGCCGCAGGGTGGGGCACACAAAACCCAACTCCACAACAACCTGCCGCTCCTCAACAACAAACTCCTGGCTGGGGACAAAATCCTGCTCAACAACAACCAGCCCCGTGAACAACAGGCCGCAGGGTGGGGCACGCAAAACCCAACTCCACAACAACCTGCTGCGTGGGGTGCTCCAGGTTCAGGAAGTGTAGGGGGACAGCAACAGTGGGATGCACCCTCGTCTCCCGATCCATGGGCTCAGCCTCAACAGGGAGCATCGCCTTGGGGCCAACAGGGTAATCAATCTCCTGCTCCAACAACATATGGGAGTGGAGGCGGTTCAGGTCAATCGTGGGCACAACCAGCACAGGTAGCCGATCAATGGGGTCAGCCCGTACAACAAGCGCAACAAGGTGCCTGGGCACCGGGCGTCCAACAACCGCCTCCTTCTACCCCTCCAGGTGGTAATGTTCCCTGGCAGCAACAAGGACAGGGGCAGGCACAACAAGATTTTGGTGCCAGTCCACTTGAAAGCCCTGATGGTGACAGGACAATGCTACGCAGCACAGGTGGAACTCAAGGTAGTGGCTTCGTACGCATTGAAGAAGGCAAGGAACCTGGGCGTGTCTACGAGGTAAGTAAAGAATCTCTTAGTATTGGACGCAGCCGGGAAAGCGACATCTTTCTCGAAGACCTGGCCGTTTCCAGGCTTCATGCATCGATTATTAGCCAGGGAAACAACAATTATGCCCTGAGGGACGAAGGTAGCGCGAATGGCACCAAAGTCAATGGTCAACCGGTGAACAAGTACCAACCCTATCCTCTTCAGGAAGGTGATAAAATTCAGCTTGGCCAGACGGTTTTGGTTTTTGCCAGGCGTTAATTGCACTTTAGGGGGACACTTACCAGGTTATGCAACAAGATCCCCTGATTGGTACCTTCCTTGGTAAATATAAAATACTGGCCCCACTTGGCCAGGGAGGCATGGCCCGTGTCTACAGGGCACACCAGGAGAATCTTGATCGAGAGGTTGCGGTCAAGGTTCTCCCACCTTGGTATGCAACAGACCGCAATTTTGTCGATCGTTTTAATCTCGAAGCCAGGTTGATCGCCCGACTCTCCCATCCTAACATTGTAACAATCCACGATTTTAGCGAGCAAGATGGCCATCTTTACATCGTAATGCAGTTGGTCGATGGTGGCACTTTGAAACACCTGCTGGATTCATTGCGAGACTCGTCAAGTATTGGCAATCAAAATGGACAGGAAAACTCGGGTACTATGAATATTGTGCAAACTAACAGCATCTTTCAGCAACTCGCCAGCGCACTGTCATATGCCCACGAAAAAGGTATTATTCACCGGGATATTAAACCCGTCAATGTTTTGATGGATCTCACAAACCGCCCTATTCTCTCTGATTTTGGCATTGCAAAGGTACTTGAAAGTAGCAACGGTTTGACTCGTCCAGGCGCTGGAGTGGGTACTCCCGAATATATGTCACCTGAACAATGTAAAGGAGAACCGGTGGACCGTCGAGCAGATATCTATGCACTCGGTATTATGCTGTATGAAACTTTGACCGGGCGCACACCATTTATCGGCGATAACTATCATGCCATCGCCCATAGCCACATCTACAAGGAACCACCAGATCCACGCACGTCTAATCCTCAGATTCCTTTATCAGTTCGAGATGTTATCCTGACTGCGCTTCAAAAAAATCCGGAGTATCGATATCAATATGCCAGTGATTTAGCGAAAGCCCTCGAACATGCGATTCAGGCAAATGGCAGAGAAAGCAACTATCCAGGATCGACACTTAGGCCTGCCTCAATTGTTCACGCTCCTACATCGCCACTCTACTTGTGCCCCAATTGTGAACGACCCAACAAACCAGATGTATATTTCTGTACGCGCTGTGGCTCTCTGCTCAACCCCTGTCCCAACTGCCGCAATAAAAACAAGGCTAGAGATCGTTTCTGCATAAAATGCGGCTACACTCTGAAAGCACAATCATAATCTCCGTTAGATTTTAGGGATGCAGCGTTCTTCTTACCAGTGGGAAACGTACTTCTGCACAGGTGCGAGGGGGTATCTCCACAGTGCGTCGTAATGTAAACTCTCCCCCAATATCCCCCATAAGATTTCGTATAAGCGAAAGGCCCAATCCTTCACTGCCATCTTCTTCAAGCGCCTCAGATACAGGTGGACCATTACCTGTATCGAGAACCTCAACAATGACCATGCCATCTTCTTCTCGTCCGCATACTGTAACGATTCCTTCTTTCATACCTGCCATTCCGTGCTGGATTGCATTCGATACCATCTCATTAAGTACCAGAGCGAGAATGGCTACTGCACGGGAAGGAATGACGAGGGAACAGGGAACTACCTCAAATGTAATATGCGAATCAGGAGGACGCAGATTTGCATTTGCAACCCCCACTATCTTACGAGCAATATCATCAACGCGCGCTTCGCTGACATCCTCATGTGAAAGCAAGTCATGTGTCGCTGCCAACCCTTGTACACGGTTCACACTCTCAGCCAGAATGAGACGAACTTCAGCCGACCTAGTACGTCTGCGCTGTAAAGAGAGTATACTTGCGACCGTGGCAAGGTTATTCTTAACGCGGTGATGAAGCTCTCGTAATAAGGCAGACTTGAGTTCAAGTCCACGACGAGTCTCTTCATATAAGCGGGCATTGTCGATTGCGATTGCTGCTTCATTCGCAAACGTTACAACAAGTTGCATTTGTTCTGGACTTAACTGGTGCCGATGACTGCTGTAGATACATATACAGCCGAGTATATTGCGTTTTACCTCTAGTGGTACACACAACACAGAATGAATCTCAGACGAAATCATCGGATCTTGGCGAAGAAAACAACCTTCATCGTCATGTAAACAGTCGATAGCCATTATGGGATGCCCAGCCTGTACCGCACGCCCGGCACAACATTGGCCAATAAGGACCTGAACCCCTTGAACATCGGCGCCTTCGAGTCCATAGTGGGCCACAATATGAAGATGCTGTTTGTCAGAGTCTAACTCGAAAATACTTGATCGTTCTGCTCCACTTAGCTGGACAGCTTGAGTTGTAATAATTTGTAGAACACGATCCAATTCAAGAATCGAGGTAATAATTCCAGTAACACGATGGATAGTAGAAAGTTCATGTACTTTACGGCGTAGCTGCTCGTCTGTCTGCTCATAGAGTCTCCCATTTTCGCTATTAATTGCTATGATACCAGCTACAACCTCAACAAAATCTATCTCCTCTATAGTAAAGTCTCGCGGCTCGAGCGCCTGGACACTGATGACACCTATCAAGCGTTCTACTGTCCCGAAGAAAATGATCGGCACGGATAGCAGTCCACGATACTCCTGACCACAGGCACGTGCTTCAATAGCAAAATTTGCATCAGAGAGAGCATCATAAACTAGCAGGGGTGTACCTTTATCTGCCACCCAACCACTATACCCTTCACCCAGGTGGAGCGTATAGTGCATCCCGCCCAGAGGTCGAGGACCATTTGTAGCACGCAGCGTCAGAGTACGCTGCAATTCATCATAATAGAAGATTGAGCAATAATCAGCCCTTAATTCCTCTGCTACTTTCCCGGCAGTGATTTCGAGAGTCTGATCCTGATCCATCGTGGAATTACTAATACTGTTAATGCGTTGTAATGCCTGTAAACGATGTACGAGATGCTGTTCCATACGCTGACGCTCAAGCAAAGCTTGATCAATTACTGCCTGGTAGCCACGCGTGAGAGCTGATATGCAGAGAGATTGCAGTTGATACAGGCGTGACATGGCTTCTATCAAGAGATGTGAATGTGTGTCCTCATCGTTGAAAAGCTTGTTACACTCATGAGCAAGCGCGTCTATGTAAGATTGCAGACCCTGAATGCGCGCCTCTATCTTACCGCCTTGCTCGGCGAGAGCCCGGCCAGACTGCTCAAAACGATCAATTAGGGCTGGACGATCGTTACTGATAAAAGCATTGAGGAGTAACCAGGCATCACTACCTTCCTCCGGCCCAGAGATTTCGCCTGAGGCATTTTGTAATGAAGCTCGTAATCTGGCAATATGTTGCGCCAGTATCTTCTCGATCTGTTCTACATCATTGCTGTGAATCACGATTCTTTCCTACATTTACCCAATTGGCAGATACACAGCGGCTGTAGAAGCAATCAACATGTCAAGAAAGCCTATAAAACTTCCTATTCGCAGAATACATGCCTTTACTCGCTGAAGAACTGCCCTCTTTACTCCACCTAACGCCATAAACCATATGACTCTCATTAGCATCATTGTATTTGGACCATCCACTTCTGTCAAGGAAGTAAGCAGTAAGATAATAGCCCATTTAGCAAAACATTACTTACTACCACAAAAGTTATTCGTTGAAACAAATAATGATACTTAATGGAGTTAATAATAAACATGAGAGACTATAACCATGAAATGCACAAGTTGCGGATTGCCACTTTCGCCATCAAGTACAGTAACTAACTGTCCTCGTTGCGGAACACTTATTAATTCAAGTCAGAAAGCAGCCTCAACTCCAGCACAGTCACAATATCAACAAGTTAATTGGGGAACTTCTGGAGTGGTCGACGCAGGAGCAGGAACACCTCCCCCACAATCTGGGCAAATGTGGATACCAGGACCAGTCTCCCAACCTGGATTTCCTCAAGGCCAACCTCCCCAAGTTACACCTCCACCTGGCTCTCGCAATACAAAGCTTGGATTTATCGTAGCAGGTCTATGCATACTTGCAGGTGGCCTGATCCTGATATTCGTTTACTTTTTAGCCATAGGTTTACCAGGAAGTAGCTCAAGTAATTCAGCTACAACAACCAGCACTCCGAGCGTATCTACATCTACACCCACAACAGCGCCCACCACTACGACTATCCCTTCTCCAACGGCAACCGTCTTTCCTGGACAGCAATATATAGATCACGCCCAGATGACAACTGCTGTAGATCAAAATAGCTTGCAACCGACCCAACTCACCACAACATTCAAAACTAGCCAGAAGATTTATGTATCTTTCCAACTGCATCCTCCAGGACATAGCGGCGCTTTTTGCGTCATCTGGTATCTAAACAGCAAGCAAATCGCAAACTTCAGCCTCCCCGTTAGTGCGACAAGCAAATACAGTTATGCCTACTCCATCTATAGTAGGACAGGTGCAGCCTACGTGGAACTCTACTGGGCAAGTACACTCCAATGTACCGACCAGGTTCTGGCTCAACACGTTGATTTTACTGTAACTAACTGAAGCCTTGACTTTGTATCAAATCATGTAATATGTATGTATACATTGTTGCCCGCGATAGTAAACACTAAGGAATTCTCTTCCTCATGCCCGAGCAAGAACAACGCACTGAAAAAGATGCACCACTGCGCCACGATATTCGCACGCTGGGGGATGCTCTTGGTCGTGCTATCTTGCTGCATGATGGATACCAGGTCTTTGACACCGAAGAGATGTTGAGACTGAATTGCAAGCGTCTTAGAGAGTGCTCTGAGCGCCTTGCTTACGCATCTGAACCGGAATACACGCAACTCCAGGCAGAAATTGTCCTATTAGACCAGAAAATCAGAGATATAGTAGAGAATTGCGACCTGGATACTGCAATCGATGTAATTCGTGCGTTTACCGTTTATTTTCATCTCGTCAACACTGCCGAGCAGTATCATCGTATTCGTCGGCGTCATGTGTATGAAATAGCTGATAATCCTGTCGCTCAACGCGGCTCACTGGCTGCCCTGGTCGAGTTTTTCCAGCAAAATAGCCTGGATACTTCGACTATCCAGAAACTCTTGAATCAGCTTTCAATAGAGCTTGTCTTTACAGCCCATCCCACTGAGGCCACGCGCCGCAGCTTGATTATTAAATCCCGTCGGTTAGCTGAACTCTTCGAGGCCCACGATCATGAGGCAAGAATGTCTCAACGCCAGCGAGCAAACTGGCAACGTGAACTCGAAAGCACAGTTGCTCTATTGTGGCTCACTGACTCCGTACTTCATGTACGCCTGGAGCCACGGGATGAAATTAAAATGGGACTCTATTACCTCGAAGAAATCCTCTACCACGCTGTGCCCGAGCTCTATGAAGAATTAGAACAACGTTTACGTGCGCATTACCCTGATGGGAAACTTACTGTCCCACCATTTCTGCGTCTCGGCTCCTGGATTGGTGGTGACCAGGATGGGAATCCCAATGTAAGGCCTGAAACGCTTTTGCAAGCGCTTCGTTTGCAGCGGGCACGTGTGATTGAACATTACCGTTCATCCATCGAAGCTCTGGCACAAGAATATTCGCAGTCCCTCAAGTATTGTTCGGTTATTGAAGCATTAGCACAATCAATAGCTTACGATGCTGGCTGTATGCCTGACTATGATCGTGAGCTTGGCCCTCAAACTGAACAGGAGCCATACAGACGGAAACTTTCCTTTATGTGGAAACGTCTGGGAGCAACACTGACTTCACATGAGGAACTTGATGATGGAAAAGAAGAGCACTTTTATTACATGCATGCAGAGGAACTACTGGTTGATCTTGAGTTGGTGCGCGAGAGCTTATTAGCTGATGGCGAGCAAGATCTGACGCTTGGTAGGCTAGCGACGCTGATTCGACAGGTGCAGGTCTTTGGCTTTCATTTTGCCGCGCTGGATGTGCGACAACATAGTGAGCGCCATGCAAGCGCTCTGGCTGAGTTACTCCATGTAACAGGCTTACTTCAAGGTGATTATCGATCTTTGGGCGAGGCTGAGCGGGTACATGTATTGCAAGACCTATTGCGCGATCCACGTATCCTGCCACGCCATAAACTGAACCTCAGTGTGGAGACTACTCATATACTTGCAACATTCGACGCGATTTTAAGGGCACGCGAAGAGTTTGGCAGTAATGCAATAACATGCTACATCATCAGCATGGCACGCACCTTAAGTGATCTATTAGAAGTGCTGTTCTTTTGCAAAGAAGCAGGCATTCCTGATCTGCCCATCGTGCCGCTCTTTGAAACTATCGATGACTTGCGTTCGTGCACAACGATATTGGAGAGCGCGTTCGATCACCCAATCTATCGTGCGCATTTAGAAACGTGCCATAAGCAGCAGCAGATCATGCTAGGCTACTCCGATAGTAGTAAAGATGGAGGTATTCTGACCTCTAGTTGGGAACTGTACCAGGTACAGCGCAGGTTGGCCGATCTTGGAGCACGCTCTTCCATCGGCATAACAATCTTTCATGGTCGCGGGGGAGCGATTGGGCGTGGTGGTGGCCCTATCTACGAAGCCATTCTTGGTCAACCTCCAGGTTCAGTTAATGGGCGTATTCGCATTACTGAACAAGGCGAAATGCTCTCGTTCAAGTATGGGCTACCGGCGATTGCGCTGCGAAACCTTGAACTGGTTGTTGCTGGCGTAACGCAATCCAGCTTACCAGAAGAGAAACTCTTGGACACTCAATTATCTGTTCATGTCCCTGAACGCTGGTCAGAGGTGATGGATCACCTCTCTGCAAGCGCCTATACCCGTTATCGTCGCTTGATCTATGATGATCCTGATTTTCTACACTTTTTTGAGCAAGCCACTCCTATTCTTGAACTTGGCTGGCTCAATATCGGTTCGAGGCCAGCACGCAGATCAAAAGGACACAGCATCGAAGAATTACGAGCGATTCCCTGGGTTTTCGCCTGGATGCAAAGCCGTTATGTATTGCCAAGCTGGTATGGCGTAGGAGGAGCGCTTGAAGAGTATGTAAGTGAGGAACAAGGACGTTTGGAAGAATTGCAAGGGATGTATCATACCTGGCCTTTCTTACGCGCCTTACTCGACAATTTGCAGATGACACTTTCCAAGGCCGATATGCACATTGCACAGCATTACACATCACTCGTCGATGACGAAAACCTTCGACAGCGTCTTTCACATGAAATTCTGGAAGAGTACGAACGCACTCGGGACATTTTATTAAAGATTGTTGGAGGAAAAGCATTGCTTGATGCTACGCCCGTACTTCAACGCTCAATTCGTCTGCGAAATCCCTATGTCGACCCTTTAAGCTACTTCCAGGTGATGCTGCTAAGTAAATTGCGCGCGCTCGGCGGCCCTCTCGTACTGGATGAGTCCAATGTACAAAATGCAAATGAACAAGAACAAGAACGCGCTCGCCTCACCTATGCAGTTCTTTTGACGATCAATGGCATTGCAGCTGGTTTACGGAATACAGGATAGATATGAAGCATTGACTTGATTTGATATCATCGATTACAAGAGTCGGGGGTAGTATTACTCACATTTGGTGAACAGTAAACTCCACGTTATAGGAAATAAGAAGGCAAGTATGTATGTATTTGACTTAATCAAGCGGCGGCGTAGTATTGGCAAAATGACCAGCGAGCGACCAAGCCGCGAGCAAATAGAGCATTTATTAGAGGCTGCTACCCACGCACCCAATCACCATAAAGTGCAACCCTGGAAATTCATCGTACTGGCAGGTAATGCCCGTGAAGAACTCGGCACGGTGATGGCATTGTCACTGGCGGGTCGCTTAGAAGAAACAAGTAGTGACAAAGCGCAAGCCACCCTGAATAAAGAGCGTAATAAACCTCTTCGCTCGCCTGTAGTAATTGTAGTGGTGGCTGAATCTCCCAACCAACCGAATGTGATGGAAATTGAGAACATCGAAGCTACCGCTGCTGCAGTCCAGAATATGCTCCTGACCGCTGAAGAGATGGAGCTTGCGTGCATGTGGCGGACAGGTGACGCTGCCTACGACACGCATGTTAAGCAGTGGCTAGGGTTGGAATCAGGCGAGCACATTATCGCTTTTCTCTATGTTGGTTACCCGGCCATTCCTCGTCTCGAGCGCAATCCCATTTCATTCAAGGATAAGACAACCTGGGCAGGCTGGGAGAAATAATCAACAAGATAGGCTATAATATTTCCTGCTATCATGGGGGAAATCATAGGCTATTTTGTTGATCTAATACTTTATCAGAGCGAATACGTCGTGACCTTTCAGTTGCTCACGGCCTTTTAGGAATGTCAGTTCAACCAGAAAAGCGATACCTGCAATGTGCCCTCCCAACTTCTCAACCAATTCCATTGCCGCCGAAACAGTACCGCCAGTAGCCAGGAGATCATCAACAATCAAGACGCGCTGCCCGGGTTGAATCGCATCGGTATGGATTTCTACGATATTCGTGCCGTACTCCAACTCATACTCAACAGTAACTGTCTGATAAGGTAATTTGCCGAATTTGCGTACGGGCACAAATCCACAGTTCAGTAAGTAAGCAAGCACAGAGCCGAAAATAAAGCCACGGGACTCCACACCCACGACAGCTTGAATGCCAGCACCGGCATAGTGAGCCGCGAGACGATCTAACGCAGCATGAAAAGCAGCTTTATCTTGCAACAAAGGTGTAATATCTTTGAAGAGTATCCCTTTCTGTGGAAAATCAGGGATGTCTCGTATCCAGTCTTCCAGGTCTATAGATTCAGGTGTTGACGACATTAGTAACGCTCTCCTGTACTTGTAAATAGGCTATAACATAGGGCAACCAGGTCGCTTACCCCATTTGAACACATCTAGTCGTCGTGAATTCAATTGGGCTATGATAATCGCGTAAGGCCAGGATTGATTAATCCTCTTAACGCCCTAAAAAGTATACCTCAGCATAAACACTCTTGCAAGATTGAAAATTAGCTTCTCGGCACTGGTCGCTGTTGCATTGGCGCAGGTTGCTGTGGCGGTGGCAACGGAGATGTACAATATCCACAGCGAGTAGCCATAAATGGAACACTGTTCAGACAGTAAGGACAATCACGAGTGGCAGATGGTGCCTGTACATCCTTAGGCTTATAACGTTTCATCAGGGCATTCATCGGACGCACTATAAAGAAGTATATCACCAGGGCTAAGATCAAGAAGGTGATCACGACGTTAATGAAAGCGCCAACATTTACTGTTGCGCTGGGGTTATAAGGAGGGTGCCATATCAAGGTTGAAAGGCTGCCACTAGGAATGGGTATGAGAGGTGTAATAATATTGCTCACCAGCCCATTCACAACGGCAGTAAAGGCAGCGCCTATCATGATACCAACCGCTAAGTCCACTACGTTACCACGCAGGATGAATGCTTTAAAACCGCCCAACCAATTTTTAGCGTGATGCTCTACCCCTGATACAGTCTGGTTATTCCAGATAGCCATATAAAGATTCCTCCAGTTAGATGTTTGAACAAGTATAAGCTACCAACACTATTCATTATGTATCACGTATAAAGAAGCACAAATTGTGCTATGTAGGTACTATTTCGTCAAGGACCAGGGTAGCTATATATCCTGGCAGGAGTATAATGATAAAGTGACATTGCCAAAAGGAGGTAGAGACCATGACATTCAATATTCATCAAAAAGTAGTCAACAGGTATGGCGAAACTTCTGAAGAGAAGGCAACAGAATACAGGAACCAACTATTCAAGTTGTTCGTAGAATCACCAGAGGGACAGGCGCTCTTTGACGAAGGCATCAGTCCAGGCTGGGCCGATGCGATGATGGATTACGCCTTCGGCTATATAGGCGTCA
>WNFF01008448.1_pt1 | contig 23921 bp, 20 predicted proteins | sample 5400441 | NCBI WGS metagenome assembly WNFF01 (sample SAMN13153345, study PRJNA577476) | soil metagenome | isolation source: 120 cm saprolite under Douglas fir tree site 2 hole 3 replicate 1 | place: USA:California | collected 2015-04-18
CAGCTCGCGACGACGTCCCGCTGATCGAGGCGCGTCCGCTCGAGGCCCTGATCGACGCATTGCTCGGCCGGGTCAACGCGTCGATTGTCGATGCAGTGTCTGGCGGAGCGAGGCCAGGCGCAATAATCAACGTGGGCGGCGCGCTGATCGGGCTCGGCTCCTGCCGCGAGTCCTACGAATTACCGCCCGGCCTCGCGACGCGCTTGCCATCCTGTACCGCCGGCACGCCCGGTCTGGCGATACGGCTCGCTCAAGCCGGCGTACCGCTGCTGCACGTGCTCAACATCCGACGGCTCGCCGTCGAATGGGGCCTGCCGTTCGACCCGGTGCCGTTGCCCGCGCCCGGCAACAACGCGGCGATCTACGGATCGGTGCGCCGCAACGGCGCATGATGGCCCGCGGTCGGGTGCAGATTTGGGTATGCACGGAAGGCGGACATGCGGTAAAAAAGCGGAAAATTGCGGGCCGCCAAGCGGCTGGCCGTGAACTTTCTTGTGCTTAGAGGATACTAATATTCACCGCGATCCGGGCGAGTCGCGCGGGCGCAGTTTAAGGCAGCGTAACGGCCGTCCCGCTTGCCGGATTCGCAATTTTAGCGGAGGATACAATGCGACGGTGTCTGATGGCCGTGCTCGGCGTCATAGGCTGCCTGGCGGCGACGCAGGCGGTGGCGGAGCGCCGCGTCGCGCTGGTGGTCGGCAATGCGCAATACGCCCACACGCCGGCGCTGCCCAATCCGCGTAACGACGCGCAGGATATTGCGGACGCGCTCAGGCGAGTCGGGTTCGAGGTGACGCTGGGCTACGATCTCGACCAGATCAAATTTGCCCGCACCATCGACGATTTCGCCCGCGCCCTTGAAGGCGCCGACGTCGGATTGTTCTTCTATGCGGGCCACGGCCTGCAGATCAATGAAAAGAACTATCTGGTTTCGACCGAGGCAAAGCTTGAAAGTACGTTTCTGGTGCCGTCAGAGACGATTGAGCTCGACGCAATCATCCGGCTGATGGAGTCCAAAGCCAACACGAACCTGATCTTCCTCGACGCCTGCCGGAACAATCCGCTGACCGACAATCTCAAGCGCAACCTCGCGGCCATCAATCGCACGGTCAGCGTCGGCCGCGGTCTCGCCCGGATCGAGCCGACGGGCCGCGACACTCTGGTCGCTTTCTCCTCCGCGCCGGGCCAGGAAGCGGCCGATGGCCGCGGCCGCAACAGTCCGTTCACGGCGTCGCTGGTGCGGCACCTGCCAAAGCCCGGCCTTGAGGTCTCGGTGATGCTCAAGGAGGTCACCGCCGACGTGCGCCAGGAAACCAACAATGTCCAGCGCCCGCAGCAATTGAGCGACATGTCGAAGGCATTTTATTTCGTAAAGGCCGAACCCGCGGTCGTGACTGCGCCGCGCCCCGGCGCCCCGACAGCGCCCGTTGCGCCGACGGACCCGGTGGATCCTGTCGACGTGGCGTTCTGGCAATCCGCCGCCGCCGCCAACGAATGCGAAGCCATCCGCGCCTATCTGCGCCGGTTCCCCAACGGCAGGTTTGTTGACCTCGCGCGTATTTCCGAGCGTCGGCTGTGCAAGGCTGGCCCGGAAGTCGCCGTGGCGCCGCCGCAGCGTCCATCGCCGCCGCCGGTCACGTCGGCGCTCACTCCCGGACCTGCCGCCGTGCCGGCAGCCCCGTCCCCGGTCACCCGACCCGCCAGCGCAGCGACAAACGTCGCGGTTGCCGCCCCGACGGGCGTGCCCCAGCCGGCCGCGCCCATCGTCGCGCCGGTTGTGTCGCCGGATGCTGTGGATGTCGGCCGCAAACTCCAGAAGGAGTTGCTACGGGTGGGTTGCGCGGCGAGCGGAATCGAAACTGACGGTACCTGGGGCACCACCTCGCGCGAAGCGCTACGGTCGTTCAATGTGCGAACACGCTCGGTTGCCGTGGTCGACCAGCCGACACCGGAAGCCCTCGATGCGGTCCGCAGCCATAAGGAGCGGGTGTGTCCGATGCCGTGCGAGGCGGGCACGGAGCTGCGCGGCACCAGTTGCGTCGCCAAGCCCCCGGAGCGCTCCCGTCACGCCGCACGGCCGCCCGAGCGCGACCGACCGCTGCGGCCACAACGCGAGCCGGGGCGCGCCGACGCTCCGCGACCGGGGTCCACATCGTACGCCAATGTGCCGATTTCGCCGAACAATCGAAATGGCGAGTCCTGGATCTACGTGGGGAAACAGCGCTGCAAGACCTATGAGCCACCCGGGTCCGCGCCGCGCATCATCTGCCCTTAGAGCGTTCTTCGATTCGTTGACACGCTTCACTCAGGTATCATTGCCCTCTCCGGATTTGATTCGGGGAGGGCAATGACACCCGCAGGGTAAAATTGCGATCATCGCAGGGCTCAATCGCATCGGCCTGCTCGAGCTTGACCCGTCGCGCCGCCACGTGCAGTACGTTGTCGCGGCGCCGACGCGAGGCAGAACAGAAAATACATGGAATTGGGACTGCATCCCGGGATCATCTTCGCCCTGGCCATTGGTCTGTTCCTGGGATTGCATCTCCTGCTGCGCTGGCCTTTGCCGCTGACATTCATCGCGGTCGCCGTCGCGGCGGCGCTGTTCGGCGATTTCGGCATTCCGTTCCGGCACCTGGTCGAGGGCGCCTTCGGGTTCATGAACCTGGTTCTGGCCCTGTTCGCCGGCGCCTTCTTCGGTCAAATGATGCGAAAGAGCGGCGCCGCCGACGCAGCCGCCACCGCAATCGTGCGGGCGGCGGGCTCACGGGTGCTGCCCGTGCTGGCGCTGGCCGGCCTGCCGGTATTCGCGGTCGGCATGTTTGTCGGCATCGCCGGCGTAGCGGTGTTGTCCGCAGGCGTGTTCGCGGTCCCGGCGCTGCGCCGCATCGGCTACGACGATGCCACCATTGCGGCATTCATTGCCGTGATGGCGACCGCCGGCATGATTGCGCCGCCCATGAATGTACCGGCGCAGTTGATCGCAGACGGCGTCAACATGCCGTGGACGAATATCGCAAGACCGCTGTTGGCGCTTTCCCTGCCGTTGGCTGCGGCAGCCCTCGCGTGGTTTGCATGGCTCGGTCGACACAGGCAAACCGTCGACCTTCACCCTCCCCTGCAGGGGGAGGGCAAAGTGAGTTTCTCTGCGGCCGAAGGCAGTCCGGGGTGGGGTGGGACGCTGGCTGTGCTGGCCGGCCTGCGCGGATTCGCGCCGCTCGCTCTCATCCTCGCCATCTGGATGGTGGTGCGGATTTCCGACGGCGTGGTCGACCCGGCAAGCCCGTTGATCCTGGTGATCGGCGGGCTTGCGGCGCTGCCGCTGCTGTCGCGCAAGGAGTTTCGCGCCGTTATCATCGACGCATTCACCGGCACGCCATTGCAGCTTGCCGCCGTGCTGACGAGCGTCGGTGTTCTGGTGCAGATCATGACGCTCACCGGCGTGCGTGGATGGCTGGTGACCGGCGCGATGTCGCTGCAAGCGCCGTGGAGCTATCCGAGCATTCTGGCCGGCATGCCGCTTCTCGGCGGGGCGTTGACCGCAATGGCCGCAAGCGATGTGTTGGGCGTGCCGGCGGCGTTCTCGTTCATCGGCCAGGACATGATCCTCAACGTAGTAGCGCTGTCGGCGATTGCGTCGCTTGCCGAGTTCGTGCCGCCGACGTCGATCGCGGCGGCGCTCGCATGCTACGTGGTCGGCGGCGGAACGGTCGGCCAGGTGTTCCGTCGCGCCTGGCCCCCGATGGCGGTGCTCGCCGCGCTGGCGATGCTGATGCTGGTGTTTGCAAAGGAGCTTGGCGGGATTCTTACTTGAGCGTTGGACGCGGGAAAAGCGGACCAGAGTTTTCGAACATGTCGATGATGTCCTGGTCAGGCGCGTCGAAATCCTCAGGGATTACGATTTTGCCCTTGAGCGTGCCGAATTTGATTTTCTCGGGCTTACTGTTATCGAACGGCACAATTCGAGCCACAGCCCGGCCATTGCGGGCGATGATCGTAGTTTCGCCACGGGCCGCGTCGTTCACGATCTTGGACAATTGCGCTCTGGCTTCTGTGATATTGAGCGTTTTCATTGGTCTGCCCACGATTGTCGGCAAGGTGATAACGATCGCCGTCAACCTGTTTAAGTCGTGCGTAGGATGGTTGAGCGACAGCGAAACCCATCAAGCGGTGTGCCTGCGCTGAACGGCCGTTGATGGGTTTCGCTGTCGCTCAACCCATCCTACGCACGCCACTGATCGGTTTCAAGGAATCGCTGTACTAATTCGCCCTACACGCCGCTTCACTGGCCGCGCGGCGGTGGCTGTAGGAATGCCCCGATACCCCGTGCAATCACATCCTTGTATGCCGGTATGCTCTCCACTTCGATCGGCGCTTCGGGGTGCAGTTCGTTGTACGCATTGATCAGCTCCTCGATCGCCGCAAGATTTCGCGCCACCCTCGTCTTCAGCGGCCAGCCCTGCTCATCGAAGCTCACGAACAGCCGTTTGAGCTTTGCGGCGCGCACGTAGTTGGGATCATGACCGTCGACCACCAAGTCCTCGCCGGTGCGGCCGCGCAAGCGGCCCATGGCGGGGTTGGGGCTCTCGGTAAGCACCGCTTCGGCGTTGGTGTAATCGCCGAATTCCCGGTGGCTGAGGCCGTGGAGGTTTTTTGGCGAAGCGGCGAGACTGATCGGAATGCGGCGCGCCTGCATGGCGGCGGTCGCGGTGGCCGCCGTCTCGAACGCATGTTCGTGGGCGACCATCATGTTGATCACCGGATATTCCGGCTGGGCTTCGTGCAGGTCGAGGACGAGCGAGGCCTCTTTGGCGAGCGCGGTCAACGCGTGGCTGACGCGCGCGGTGAGCCAGCCGCGCGGCCGGCCCGGATGGTTGCGGTTGAGATTGCGCGTCTCGTGGCCGACCATGCGCTCGCCGCTCGGCGAATGAACGAACACGTCCGGATCAGGCCATTGGTCCGCCGGGTTGGTGAGCCTCATTCCGACCCGAAACCAGCGCGGTCCGGCCGGCGTATCGATGACGAAGCTGTGCAGGTAGGCCTCCATCGGATCGGTGTGGGTGAAACCGCTGCGGTTCGCCTGCGGGACGACGATGAGCCGGCCCTGCTTGACGCGCGCGTTCTCGATCATCAGGACCGCCGCCAGCACGCCGCCGATTTCCTGGGGATGGGTGCCGCCCAGGATCATCATGGTGCCGCCTGGTTTTGGGCCAGCGAGTTCGAAGACCGGCGTGTCCCCCGGTCCGCCCGCAAGGCTCGGCTCGGTGGCGCTCAGCATGCGCTGCGTGGTGACGCCCGGACCGGCCACAATCGGCTCGGCCTCGCGCATGGACCAGAATATCCACCCCGAGGCGCCCGCCACCGCCACAGCCGCGATGGAAAAAGCGAACGCCCGCAGGCGCGAGTCGGCAGCCGACATCACTTCACCCCCACGGCGCGCAGGATGAACGGCACAAACACCAGCGCGGCGAACAGCTGCGAGCGCCAGTCGCGTTGGCGCCATACGACCACCATCATCATGCCGGCGACAAACAACGCCAATGCGCGATAGATGATCATCAAGCCAAGCTCCTGAGGAGCGCCGCTTTAGCGGCGCGTCTCGAAGGATGGCCGCGAGTCATTGCCGTGCATCCATCCTTCGAGACGCCGCGCTGCGCACGGCTCCTTAAGGATGAGGTCCGACTTTTCTCGCGCCAAATCCTGGCGTAGAAACAATGCAAACGACACCGAGAAGGTGAAAAAGCGAATTGCCGCGTCGGGCGGCGTCTCAAGGGAGGAGAACATGAAGAGGCTTCTGTTTGCCGCGGCCGCGAGCATGCTCGCGGGTTCCTTAGCGTTTGCGCAGTCCGCGAACCAGGCCGTCGTGCGACTCGACCCGGCGCTCGACGCGCTGGTGTCGTCCGACGCCAAGGTCGAACTCGTCAAGGGCGGCTTCGGCTTCACCGAAGGTCCGGTGTGGGTGCAGAAGGGGAAGGAGGGCTATCTGCTGTTCACCGACATCCCGGGCGCCGTGGTGTGGAAGCTGACGGCGGACGGCAAGGCTTCGGTCTATCTCGACAACGTCGGCTATAACGGCCCCGACAGGTGGCGCTGGGGCCCCGTCTCGAACAACAGCAAGGATCGCAACGACCCTAACTTCGAGGAGTTCGTGATGATGGGCGCCGACGGCCTCACGGTTGACCGCCAAGGCCGCCTGATCCTCGCCACCTTTGCGGGCCGCTCGCTCATGCGGATCGAGACCAACGGCAAGCGCACAGTTCTGGCCGACAGTTACGAAGGCAAGCGCTTCGGCGGCCCCAACGACGTTGTGGTCAAGCGCGACGGCGCAATCTATTTCACCGACACCTACGGCGCGCTCCGCCTGCGCGACAAGGATCCCAAGAAGGAGCTCGATTTCAACGCCGTGTACCGGTGGAAGGATGGCAAGCTCACGCTCGTCGTGAAAGACATGCCCAATACCAATGGCCTCGCCTTCTCGCCTGACGAGAAATATCTCTACGTCAACGGCAGCCGCGACAGTTACGTCAATCGCTACGAGGTGCAGGCGGACGGCACACTCGCTAACGGCAAGCTGTTCATCGACATGCGCGGACAGACCGAGCCGGGCATCACGGATGGACTGCGGGTCGATACCAAGGGCAATCTCTACGAGACCGGTCCGGGGGGCGTGTGGATCATCTCGCCGGAAGGCAAGCACCTCGGGACGATCCGGGCGCTGAAATATCCACCAATGTGGGCTTCGGCGACGCCGACAAGAAGACGCTCTACATCGCGGCGCGCAGCAGCATCTACCGCATCAGGGTGAACACGCCGGGGATATGAGAGTTGCAGGGCGGGTTTGCTTTAACCCGCCATCTCGGTGCCGGGAACGGCGGATTACGTTACGCCAAGGACGCGTCGGGAAGTAATTGCATCACTTACATGCCATCGCCCGCGACAGCGGGCGATGCGGTAACCACTTGATTCGCCCGGGGTTACTGGATGCCCCGCTGTCACCCGAAGTCGGCCTTGGCCGACTTCGGCGGCTATTAAGCAGCTATTAGGCGAGCGAAATCGGAAACATCCGATTTCGCGCTGCACGACAAGACTGTGATTCACTTAATCACGGACGAGTCCTAATCCGCCTACGGGCCGGGCATCGGCATCATCTGATGCATGGGCGCCATGTTCCGGTTCAGGTGGTCCATGATCCAGAGCGAACCGCCGATGATCAGCGCGACGATCAGCACGCCGAAAGCGAGCGCCATGGCATTGTTGGTATTGTCCGGGGCCGTCGTGAGGTGGAGAAAAAACACCAGGTGCACGCCCATTTGAGCAACAGCGAGGGTGACCAGTGCGGCCGGGATCGCCGGCCCCCAGATCAGGTTGGTGTAAATGACGGCGAATGAGGCCGCGGTGAGCAGCGCCGCGAGCACAAGCCCGATGATATAGCCAAGGATGCCTTCGCCCACGCTCGTTGCCGAGCCCATGAAGCCGGGGCCAACGTCATCAAAATTCCGCTCCGTCTCGTAGCTCACAGTCCTTCTCCCATCAGATAGACGATCGTGAACAACGCGATCCAGATAATGTCGAGCACGTGCCAGAATAGATTGAAACAGAGCAGCCGTCGCATAATGACCGCACGAAAGCCCTTCACGAAAACCTGCGCCATCATCGTGCCCAGCCACAGCAGTCCGGCGCTGACATGCAATCCATGAAGCCCGACGACGGAGAAGAAGGAGGACAGGAAGGCGCTGCGCTGCGGTCCGGCTCCTTGCGCTATCATCGTCGTGAAATCTCGTGCCTCGAATGCCAGAAAGGCAAGCCCGAGAATGCCGGTCATCAGCAATGAGAATTGAGTCCAGAGCTGGCTGCGCGCACTGGCCGCCACTGCGGAGAGTCCGCAAGTGAAGCTGGACAGGAGGAGGCACGACGTCTCGATCGCGATACTCCACGGATCGAACAACTCATGCCCGGACGGACCGCCGGCGGTCGCGCTCCGCAACACCGCATGCGCCGCGAAGAAGGCGGAGAACATCACGATGTCGCTGAGCAAAAAAATCCAGAAGCCGTAAGCCACGATGACGCGCTTGGAAGCTGGGCCGCCTTCACCGTGGCCGGTCGAATCGTGGCGCCCGGCGCCGCCATCATCGCCACGGCGCGGACGACCGTCGCGGCCCAGCTTATATGGATCGATCTCAGGTGCGTGCGTGGGGAGCAGGGTCTCGGTCGCGCTCATGCCGGCTCCTCGCGAGGACGGAGGTCTTGCCGGAGCCGCTCGTCATGCACGCGCCGCCGCTCACGATCGATACGCGCGACCTCATGTGCCGGAATGACATATTCCTCGACGTCGCGCCACGCGAACCAGACAAAAGTCGCGTAGGCGAAGAAGAGCCCGACCCCGACCAGCCACCAGATCTGCCAGATCGACGCAAAACCGGTGATGGTGGCGAAGAATGCGGTTATGAATCCGGTCGGGCTGTTCCTCGGCATCGCGATCGGTTCGTAGTCGGGCTCAGCCGGCGATTGCTGGGTTTCGATGGCGCGGCGCTTCATTTCCCAATAGGGCTCCCCGCCGTGGACCTTGGGCAGCACGGCGAAATTGAATGCCGGCGGCGGCGAGAGCGTGGCCCATTCCAGCGAGCGGCCGTTCCAGGGATCTCCGGTCTCGTCGCGAAGTTCGTCGCGATGTCGAATGCTGATCACGATCTGCATGACCTGGCAGGCGGCGGCGCAGGCCATGATCACGATCCCCAAGGATGCCACCAACAGCCAGGGATACCAGAGCGCCACGTCGTAATGCTGCAACCGCCGGGTCATACCGAGCAGGCCGGTGGCATAGAGCGGCACGAACACGACATAGAACCCTACAAGCGAGAGCCAGAATGCGGCCTTGCCCCAACCTTCATGCAGCCGGAAACCAAATGCCTTGGGAAACCAGTAGGTCGCTCCCGCGAAGGCGGCGAACAGCACGCCGCCGATGATGACATTGTGAAAGTGGGCGACCAGGAACAGGCTGTTATGCAACTGGAAATCGGCCGGCGGCACCGCGAGCAGCACGCCGGTCATGCCACCGATCACGAAAGTCACCAGGAATCCCAGCGACCACAGCATCGGTGTCGCAAAATCGATGCGGCCGCCGTACATCGTGAACAGCCAATTGAAGATCTTCACGCCGGTCGCCACGGCAATAATCGTCGTGGCGATGCCAAAGGTGGCATTGACGTCGGCGCCCGCCCCCATGGTGAAGAAGTGGTGCAGCCAGACCACAAAGGAGATGAGGCAGATCGCCATGGTCGCCATCACCATGGAGCGGTAGTTGAACAGCGGCCGGCGCGAGAAGGTGGAGATCACCTCGGAAAAGACGCCGAAAGCAGGCAGAACCAGGATGTAGACTTCCGGATGGCCCCAGGCCCAGATCAGGTTGATAAACATCATCATGTTGCCCCCGGCCTCGTTGGTGAAGAAGTGAAAGCCGAGGTAGCGATCGAGGGTCAGCATCGCGAGGGTGGCGGTGAGGATCGGGAACGCCGCCACGATCAGCAGGTTGGCGGCAAGCGCCGTCCAACAGAACATGGACATGCGCAGATAACTCATGCCAGGCGCGCGTATCTTGAGAATCGTAGTGACGAAATTGATGCCGGTCATCAGCGTGCCCACGCCTGAGATGAGCAGCGCCCATAGGTAATAGTCGACCCCGACGCCAGGCGTATAGGTGGTCTCCGACAAGGGCGGATAGGGCAGCCAGCCGGTCCGTGCGAACTCGCCGATCACCAGCGAGAGATTGACCAACAGCGCGCCGGTTGCCGTCAGCCAGAAGCTTGTCGAGTTCAGGGTCGGGAAGGCGACGTCGCGCACCCCGAGCTGCAACGGCACCGCAAAGTTCATCAGGCCGATCATCAGCGGCATGGCAGCGAAGAAGATCATTATGGTGCCGTGCGCCGAGAAGATCTGATTGTAGTGCTCGGGCGGAAGGTAGCCGGGCGCATGAAACGCCAATGCCTGCTGCGACCGCATCATGATCGCATCGACGAAGCCACGCACCAGCATCACCAGGCCGAGGATCATGTACATGATGCCGATGCGCTTGTGGTCGACGCTGGTGATCCATTCGCGCCACAGATACGGCAGGTGGCCCTTGAGCACGACCCAGGCGACCACGGCGATGGCGGCCGAGAACACGGCCGAGCCGGCGACCAGCGGGATCGGCTGGTCCCAAGGGATTGCATTCCACGTGAGCTTGCCCAGCATGTTACTTGGCTCCTGAGGGGCGAACCGACACGCCGCCGCTGCCACCGGATGGCCCCGGCCCCGGCGGGATCTGCTGGGTGACAATGGCCGCAAACAGGCCCGGCTCGACGGCCCGGTAGGTGAACGGGCGAACGTTCTGGCTCTCCTGCAACAGGGCGACATAGCCGCCCCGGTCCAAGGCGGATGGGGCGTTTCTCGCCCGGTCGAGCCATTGCGTGAACTCGTCCTCCGGTACGGCGTGTACGGTGAAATGCATTCCCGAAAATCCGTCGCCGCTGAACTGTGCCGATTGGCCGTAATAATCGCCGGGGTGGTCAGCCTGCAGATTGAGCTGCGTGACCATTCCATTCATGGTGGCGATCATGCTGCCGAGCTGCGGCACAAAAAATGAGTTCATCACCGTCGCCGAGGTCAGCGAAAAATGCACCGGCGCCCCGGCTGGAACGACCAGCTCATTGACGCTCGCGATCCCCTGATCGGGATAGATGAAAAGCCATTTCCAATCGAGAGAGACGACCTGTACCTCGGTCGGCTTGCTCTGCGATTCGATTGGCTTATAGGGGTCGAGCTTGTGTGCGCCGATCCAGATCACGCCGCCGAGAAACGTGATGACGAGAAGAGGAATCCCCCACACCAGAAGCTCGATCCGCCCGGAATAGACCCAGTCGGGCCGATATTGCGCCCGCGGGTTTGCGCCTCGGAACCACCAGGCGAAGGCGAGCGTAGCGACGATCGTGGGCAGCACGACGACCAGCATGATCGCCAGCGCGTTGTAGATGATCTTGGTATTCGCCGCGCCAATCGGCCCCTGCGGTTCGAGAATGCCTCCAGTACAGCCGGCAAGACAAAGGAGGGGCATGAGCGCGCTGGCCATTCTTGGGGACAGCGCTCGCCGCTTCGAGGGCAGGAAGACTGTCGACCAATACATCGATGACGGGCCGGTAAGCGTCGCAGTTTCTCACGTGACGGAGTAGGCAGCCCCAAAACGACATTCCGCCAAATTTTGTTCCAATGGTGCCGCACGTCGACACGTTAGAAGGCGGGAGCTCGAACAACTCCCACGTCAAAAGCGGCCGTTTGGCCGAAAGCGTTCTGAGCCGTCCGTGGCGTGCGGTTTCCGGAACCTTCGAACCTTTCGCCGGTTGAACTCGGGCGGCACAAGACATGAATGGCGGGCCATTCATTTCGGAGTCATGGCCGGGCTTGTCCCGGCCATCCACGTCTTTTGAGCTGAAGGCTCGCAAGAAAGACGTGGATGCCCGCGACAAGCGCGGGCATGACGCGGTGATTCGACTTCATCGGAACGCGCTCTAGATGACCACCGCCGACCCAAAATCCGCTGCACCGATCCCCCGACTGCACACCGGACAGAAGGCTCTTGTCACCGGGGCGAATTCCGGCATCGGCCGCGCCGTGGCGATCGCGCTCGGTCAGGCCGGCGCCGATGTCGTGGTCAATTATATCGCGGGGGAGGATCGTTCTCAGGAGGTGGTCCGTGCCATCGCGCAGCACGGTGTCAAGGCTTATGCGCATCTCGCGGACGTATCCGACGAAACTCAGGTCCAGGACATGTTCAGCACGATGGTGCAGCGGCTGGGGACGATCGACATCCTCGTCAACAATGCCGGACTGCAGCGTGATGCGCCGTTTCAGGAGATGACGCTCGCGCAATGGAACACAGTGATTTCAGTAAATTTGACGGGTCAATTCCTCTGCGCGCGCGCCGCGATCATCGAGTTCCTGCGCCGGGGGATACGTCCCGAAGTGTCGTCCAGCGCTGGCAAGATCATCTGCATGAGTTCCGTGCATCAGGAGATTCCCTGGGCCGGTCACTGCAACTACGCGGCATCGAAGGGCGGCATCATGATGCTCATGAAAAGCATTGCCCAGGAATTCGCACCGCATCGGATCCGCATCAACAGCATCGCGCCCGGAGCGATCCGCACCCCCATCAACACCGCGGCCTGGAACACCAAAGCGGCCTACGATGCACTGATGACGCTGGTGCCCTACCGCCGCATCGGCGAGCCCGATGATATCGGCAGAGCGGCCGTTTGGCTCGCCTCCGATCAGGCCGACTACGTGGTCGGCGCGACGTTGTTCGTCGATGGCGGGATGACGCTGTTTCCGGGATTCTCGACCGGCGGATGATCGGCGAGGCAGAGCGGCTCCATCATGGCCAGTGAGCGTTATGACGTCATCATCATCGGAACGGGTGCGGGGGGAGGCACCCTCGCGCATCGGCTCGCGCCGAGCGGCAAGCGCATCCTGCTCCTGGAACGCGGCGACTTTCTGCCGCGTGAACGAGAAAATTGGGATTCCACCGCCGTCTTCCTCGACGCCAAGTATCAGGCGAAAGAGACCTGGTACGGCAAGGATGGCGGCGCGTTCCATCCCGGGATCCACTATTGGGTGGGCGGCAATACCAAGATGTACGGCGCGGCGTTGTTTCGCCTGCGCAGGCAAGATTTCGGCGAGATCGAACATCATGGCGGGAGATCCCCGGCTTGGCCGCTCGCCTATGAGGATTTCGAGCCCTACTATTGCGAAGCCGAGCACCTCTACCAGGTGCACGGCCAGCACGGGGTCGACCCGACCGACCCGCCGGCAAGCCGGCCTTATCCCTACCCGCCGGTCTCGCACGAGCCGCGCATCCAGGAACTCCATGATGCCTTGGAACGGACGGGGCATCGTCCGTTCCCGCTGCCGCTCGCCGTGCTGCTCGATGAAAAGAACGGCAAGGTGCAGCGCACCAGCACGTGCGTCCGTTGCGATGCTTTCGACGGTTATCCCTGCCCGGTCAACGGCAAGGCGGATGCGCAGGTCATCTGCGTCGAGCCGGCGCTCAAGCACGCGAATGTCACGCTCCTCACCAATGCGTTCGTCGAGCGCCTGGAGACCGCGCCCGCCGGCCGCAGCGTGAGCGCGGTTTGCGTCGATCACGAAGGCATCAAGGAGGCCTACGCGGCCGATATCGTCGTCGTCGCATGCGGAGCCTTAAACTCGGCTCTTCTGCTGCTGCGCTCCGCTTGCGACAGGTCGTCGCATGCGGAGCCATAAACTCGGCTCTCCTGCTGCTGCGCTCCGCTTGCGACAGGCATCCGGACGGGCTCGCCAACAGCTCGGGCGTCGTCGGCCGGCACTACATGCGGCACAACAATACGGCCTTCATGGCGATCTCGCGCCGGCGCAATCCGACGAAATTTCAGAAGACGCTGGCCGTGAACGACTTCTATTTTGGCGCCCCCGGCTTTCCCTACCCGTTGGGCCACATCCAGATGCTCGGTAAATCGCACGGCGCGACAATCGCGGCCGAAGCGGGGTCCTGGGCCCGATTGATGCCTGAAATGCCATTCGATGCCATGGCCCACCATGCGGTGGATTTCTGGCTGACCTCGGAAGATCTCCCCGATCCCGAAAACCGGATCAGGTACGACCGCGACGGCAGGGTCATGCTCGACCTCACCGAGAACAACATGGAGGGCCACAGGCGGCTTCAAGCCAGGCTCAAGGGCATGCTGGACAAGCTCGACCTCCATCCGCATCTGCTGCCGCGCTCGCTCTACCTGGGCAAGAACATCCCGATCGGCGGCACGGCGCATCAGACCGGGACCATCCGCTTCGGCCGGGACCCCCAGACATCGGCGCTCGATCTCGATTGCAAGGCTCACGATCTCGATAACCTCTATGTCGTCGATGGCAGTTTTTTCGTCTCGATCGGCGCTGTGAACCCGTCGCTCACCGTCATCGCCAATGCGCTGCGCGTCGGCGATCATCTCTTGGAACGGCTCGGGAGAGGCTCGTGACCTTGAGTTTCGCGGTCACGCTGGCGCTCCGCTATCTGCTGGTCATGCTGTTTCTGCCGTTCAGCGCCCTCGACAAAATCCTCAACTTCCACGGGGCGGTTAATCAGGCAAGAGAGGCGATTCCATCGGACGGGGCCGCGAGGCTCGTAATCGTTGCGGCCCTCTGCATCGAGATCATTATGCCGCTGGGTATCCTGACGGGTGTGGCCGACCGGCTCGCCGCCTTGATCTTGGCGGGCTATTGCGGGATCACGGCGTTGCTTTGGAAGCAGTTCTGGAAGCCGGGTGACTTCTGGAGCGCGGGGAGCAGCCGGGCGCGCGACCTGTTCTGGGACTTCCTCAAGAACCTTTCCCTCGCCGGCGGGATCCTGCTCATCACCTTCGGGACGGACGTGGGACAGGTTGCGGCCTTGCTGTCGCATCCGCAACTCTCCTCGCATCCGTACTCGGCTCTACCTTAGCGGCGCACTGAGGCCCGGCCATGCAGACCGACCAGAAACCGCGGATTCCGTACTGGCATCTATGGACCGATGCGGACGGCGTCAGCCGTCAGACCCGATGCTTCATGACGGAGTTCGAGCTGCAATCCATCAGCAGGCCGGCGCAGCCGCAATGGCAGGGTCATAGGACCAGAACGGAGGTGACCGTGATGATGACGGTGCTCCCGGCCGGCTGGGCCGGTGAATGGCATGAGAATCCGAAGCCTCAATGGATCCTCCCCTTGTCCGGCCGCTGGTTCGTCGAGTCCATGGACGGCCAGCGCGTCGAAATGGGACCCGGCGATATCTCGTTCGGAGCCGACCAGAACGCGAGGGAAGTAAGCGGACGGAAAGGCCATCTCTCTGGCGTGGTCGGTGATGAGCCCGCTGTGCTCCTGTTGATCCAATTCGAGAATGCGCCGCCGGGGCCGTCGCCGTGCTTGTTCCGGTAGTGGCCGCAGGCTGTCGCAACATGCCTGTCGGCGGGATCATGGACGCGTTCGAGATCAAGGACAGGCGGTTTGCCGCATACATCCTGGCCAACGCGCCGGTCGAAGAGCTTGCGACGGGCTTCCGCTGGCTCGAAGGGCCGGTGTGGTTCGGCGACGCGAATTGCCTGCTGTTCCAGGATCTGCCGCGCAACCGCACGATGCGCTGGAGCGAGGAAACGGGCGTGTCGGTCTACCGTTATCCGACCGACTATGCCAACGGACAAACACGCGATCGGCAAGGGCGTCTCGTCGCCTGCTCGCATCGCGCGCGGTGCCTTTACCGCACGGAGTTGGACGGAGCGGTCACGACGCTCGTGTCACGCCACGACGGCAAGCGGCTCAATTCCCCCAACGACGTGGTCGTGAAGTCGGACGGCAGCATCTGGTTCACCGATCCGGTCTATGGGATCTCCACCTACTATGAGGGTGGTCGGCAGGTCTCGGAACAGCCGCCCGGACTCTACCGGTATGTCCCCGAGAGCGGCGAGCTCGTGTTGGTGGCCGGCGACTTCGACGGGCCCAACGGCCTCGCCTTCTCTCCTGACGAGCGGCGGCTCTATGTCTCCGAGACGGGCGACCAGTCAAAGGAGAACCCGCGCCAATACATCCGGATGTTCGAGCTGTCGCCGGACGGCACCAGGCTTTCCGGCGGCGACATCTTCCACAAGATCGAACCGGGCTATTGCGACGGGCTGCGCGTCGACGAGGACGGCAATCTGTGGAGCAGTGCGGGCGACGGCGTGCATTGCATCGATCCGCACGGGCATCTCATCGGAAAAGTGCTGTTGCCGTATCGGGTTTCCAACCTTGCCTTCGGCGGGCCGATGAAGAACAGGCTGTTCATCCTGGCGTCGCACACGCTCTACGCCGTCTTCCTCAATCAGCGCGGCGTCCAATGGCCGTGATTCGGATCGGCCGTATCAGCTTCACGACCGCCGATGCCGACCGGCTCGGGGCGTTCTATCGACAGGCGTTCGGCTTCGAGGCGATGGAGACTGAGCACCACGGCGGCGAAAGCTTTGCGCGATTGACCGGCGTCGAGGGTGCGCAAACCCGCGCGCTCCCGCTCCGACTGGGCGAACAAACGATCGAACTCCTCGCATTCACCCGGCACGGCGCGCCGTATCCGGCCGACATCGGCTGCGACGACCCGCGATTCCAGCACATCGCCATCGTCGTTGCCGACATGGAGGCCGCCTATTTGCGGCTGTGCGCATGTGCGGGCTGGACCGCGATCACGAGACCGGCGCCGCAACGACTGCCCGCGAGCTCGGGAGCTGTCACCGCGTTCAAGTTTCGCGACCCGGAAGGGCATCCGCTCGAACTCATCTCGTTCCCGCCCGACAACGTGCCGCCGCGCTGGCGGCAGGCGCCGCATCGAAACGGTCCATCCCTGGGGATCGACCATTCGGCCATCGTGGTTTCCGACACGGCGCAAAGTGTGGCGTTCTACCAGCAGGTCCTGGGATTTTCCGTCGTCGGTGGCTCGCTCAATCGCGGCCGGGAGCAGGAACAGCTTGATGCCGTCCCGGGTGCAGTGGTCGAGGTGACAGCGCTCGATCCCGGGGCGGAAAATCCACCGCATCTCGAATTGCTCTGCTATCGATCTCCCGGCCTCCCGCGAGGCGCGCCGGCGGCGCTGCGCAGCAACGACATTGCGGCGACGCGGCTCACGCTCGAGGTCGACGATGTGCCAGGCCTGGAGCCCAGGCTTGCAGCAGCGCGTGTCCGCTTCATCTCGACCGGAACCGTGGCGCTCCCGGATAACCGGCCGGCTCTGTTGGTCCGCGATCCGGACGGACACACCCTGCTTCTGGTGGGGCGTTAGAGCCGCGATCACCGCTGGTTCCTTGGTCACAATTTTGCGAGTCTCTCGAGGGCGATCATGCGGGCCGTCGCCTCGATCAGCGCGAGATGGGAGAAGGCCTGCGGGAAGTTTCCCAGGTGTCTCCCGGTCTTCGGGTCGTATTCTTCGGCATAGAGGCCGAGAGGCGAGGCGATCCGCAGCAGGCGCTCCATCAGATCACGGGCGCGTTGCATCTCTCCCACGATCGCAAACGCCGACACGAGCCAGAACGAGCAAATCACGAACGTCCCTTCGTTGCCGGAGAGCCCGTCGTCGGTCTCGTCCGGACGGTAACGCCGGACGAAGCCGTTCTCGGTCAGCTCCTCGGAGACGGCGAGAATGGTGTTCCGCAGGCGCTCGTCGTCATGGGCGAGGAACTTGAAGCTCCCTGCCAGCAGCGTCGAGGCGTCGAGCGCGTCGGTCTCGTAGTGTTGGCGTAGCACGCCACGCTTGCTGACGCCGTGAGTGAGGACATCCGTCTGGATCTCGTCCGCCGTTGCGCGCCATGTCGCCGCCGCATCTGGGTCGCCTCGGATCTGCGCCAGCTTGCTGGCGCGGTCCAGGGCGACCCAGCACATCAGCTTGGATGACACGTAGTGCTGCGGCTTGCCGCGGGCCTCCCAGATGCCCTGGTCGGGGTCGCGCCAGACACGGGTCGCGCACGCCGCCTGCGACTCGACGATCGGCCACAGCCGGCGTGGCAAGCGTTCGTTGCGGCGGGTGTGGAGCAGGATCGAGTCGAGGACGGCGCCGAAGACGTCGTTCTGGCGTTGACTGAAAGCCGCATTGCCGATGCGAACCGGGCGTGCATCTGCGTAGCCCGAGAGGTCGTCGCGCGCCAATTCGGAAAGGTCGCGGCGGCCGTCGATGCCGTACATGATCTGCAACGAGCCATCCTCGGTCGGCGCGACGTCGGCAACAAACTGCATGAAGTCCTCCGCCTCCCAGTCCAGCTTGAGCCAGTGGAGCGCCTGGAGCATGAAGGTCGCATCGCGCATCCACGTATAGCGGTAATCCCAATTGCGCTCTCCGCCCGGTGTCTCCGGGAGGGAGGTGGTGAGCGCCGCGACCGCCGCGCCCGTCGGCATGTAGGTCAGGCCTTTGATGGCGAGCGCGGAGCGTTGGATCTGGTCGCGGTAACGGTGGTCGGGAATCCGAGCTTTGTTGAGCCAGGCGCGCCAGTAGCGGATCGTCGCCGCGATCCGCGCCTCGGCCTGGTCCGCGCTCTGCGGTGCGGCCAGTCCTTCCGCCCACGAGAGCGCGCAATACGCCCGCTCGCCCGGGCCCAGGACGTGGCGCGCCCGGACGCGGCTGCCCTCGATCCCCAGCGCCAGATCCGAGCGGAGACGGATCGTCTGCTCCGCGCCGCTGGCGTCGGCGGCGTGGCGGTTGCCGTCGACCGCGCTCCATGCCGCAGGCACCCGGCCGTAGTCGAAGGCGGGTTCGCAGACGAGCTCGACCTCGACCCGGCCTTCGAGGCACAGGACGGTCCGCACGAGCAGATGGTCAGCGTCGTCGTCGGCGGGAGGCCGCGTGTGCGGCGTGATCTTGTCCTCGTGATCCCGGGGGCCGATCGTCAACGCGTCGTGCACGAGAATCCAGCCGGACGGCGACTTCCACGTCGTGGCCAGGACGTTCGTGCCCGGCTCGTAGAGCCGCGTCGTGGGGTGGTTGATCCCGAAGGGCCCGAACCGAAAGCTTCCGGCCTCACGGTCGAGCAGGCTGCCGAATACGCTCGGGGCGTCGAAGCGGGGCACGCAGAGCCAGTCGATCGCCCCATCGGGGGCGACGAGCGCGCCGGTGTGGCAGTCCGACAGGAACGCATAATCGGCGATTGGCGGGAATGGCGAGGGAGCAGCCGCACTCCGGTCCTGGCACGCATTGGCTGCCTTTCGGGCAGGTGCTCTCTTCTTAGCGACGCTCATGCGGTTCTTGGCGGCGCTCATGCGGTCAGTTCTTCACCTCGAAGCATCGACCACTCGCACACCGCGTATGCCCATCCGGAACTGCTACAAAGACTCACTCCGTGCCGAGTTGTTCCACGTCGCATGCGGGAACAACTCCGTGCCGATAGCGGTCGGATGAAGGCGCAAGCAAATGGCCGGGCGTTACCTCTCCCCGCTTGCCATCAGGGCGTTTACGCCCGTCTTCGACGGGCTATGGAGAGGTCGGAATTTGCGCTCTTCGCGCAAATTCCGGGTGAGGGGGCCTCTCCACGAGTCTGAGCTTCGTGGAAAGGCACCTTCAGCCTCAGCGAGTCCGCCCCTGTGGAGAGGCTCCCTCTCCCCGCAAGCGGGGAGAGGGAGCAGAAAGACCCGCACCCGCCTTTATCTTAGCGCCAATGGGGGCGACCCTACGGCGGGCAACGTTGGAGCACGCCGCTTGTGTGCGATGCTTCAGATCGGACGGCACATGCCACACCGGCTTCCAGTACACGCCGGTCGCCTCCATGGCGACATGCGTGCAACCGTTCTCCAAAAAGCCAGTCGGACAATGCCAACAGACCCGCCATTGTCGTCGCAAACGTCCTCACCTCCACGGTTACCTTGCCCCCATCGACAATCCGCACCGCCGCCACCACGGTCTTCTTGTGGACGTCCAGTCCGGCGCAACGTTGATGCAGTACTTCCATCCTGTCCTCCTACCGTGCCGCCGGCAAAGGGACCTCACTTTCAGGGAATTCTTATACGCGTGCTCCACGGTCCAGGGGACCGATTGGCGACAGTCAGGGGTGCTCCAAGGTCCCACGGTCCAACTCAGGATCGGGCTTCTTGCACCAAGGAGTTGCCGACCTCCGCGCCGACGGCCCCCGGCATAGCCCGTTTCGTGCGCAGTGGGTCGGCACAACCGGTGGGCAACTCAGGACAAGGTTGATGGATGACATCGTTATGATTCGAACTTCGGAAACGCTCTACTAGAAGTCCGGTTTCTCAGCTTTCGGCACGTCCGAGTCCTTGTTGTTGTAGTACTCGCGAGGATTTTCGGCACAGACCCCTTCCGGTATGTGGTCGGGCCCCGGCACATAAGTGAGGGTCGCGGTCCAGGGCGTCGTGAAGACGCCTTCATCCTCGACCGTCACATGCAGCTGCAGGAACTTGCCGCGGTGCTGGCTGAAGACATCGCCGTTGAAAAGCCAATTCTCTTTTTTATTTCTATCGAGCGCGTCTTTCACGTCGTCGTAATCGCGCAGCCGGTAGCGTTCCACGATGTGCAACTTGTCGGTATAGGGCGTACCAAACAAGTCGATCATCGCGTACGGGCGATCGGTCTTGACGCCGACGGTGTCGATCACGAGGGTGTCACCCTCGTAGTGGCCGACGGAATCCCCATACCAGGACGGCGTCAGCGGTGATGGATGGGGCTGGTTCAGGCGCACCCGGCGCTCCTGATATCCATTATACAACATTATGATCCGGTCCGGCTGCTGTATCATCTGCATTAGAAACTGCTTGTAAATGAACGGCATCCCAAAGGGCCAACACTGGTTCGAAGGGTTCGGAAACGTAATGCCGGCAAGCGAGATTTCGCCGAATTTCTTTACCACCGCTGCAGCCCAGGGCTGCAAGATCGGACTTTTGTAGTCTCCGACCAGCTGGTCATAATTGCTTACGCCAACCTTGCTGGCAGGCAAAGCGGCCGAGCCGCCTTCAGTTTGGGGCCGCTGCTCCGGCCAGCGCGACAAGTTCGTTATCGGGCCAGGGCCCGATACGGGCGGCTCGAACCAGGGAAAGGCAGGATGATTCCAGACGCGGGAAAAGTCAGGGATCGGTGCGGCGCGGTGCGCTTCGCTGCCGGCCAGCCCGGCCGCCGAAGGCGTTTGCGCCATGGCGGGCATCGCAGCCGCCGTCGCCACTGCTAGAAATAGAAGGAAATCCCGCCGCATACACATCGGTCACCTCCCGCTCATGAGCTCGCCCGTTCCGATCGGGCGGCCACACTTCTCATATCTTTCATATCTTATGCCAAAGTCGCGAGCGGCGCGAGTGCAGTGGAAGTTGCCGTTTGACCACTTGGGACTTGTCCGTGATTAATTGAATCTCAGTCTTGTCATGCCACCGCGAAATCGGATGTTTCCGATTTCGCTCGCCTAATAGCTGCCGAAGTCGGCCAAGGCCGACTTCGGGTGAAATCGGATGTTTCCGATTTCGCTCGCCTAATAGCTGCCGAAGTCGGCCAAGGCCGACTTCGGGCGAAAGCGAGGCATCCAGTAACCCCGGGCGAATCAGCGGTTACTGGATCGCCCGCTTTCGCGGGCGATGACATGTCGGTGATGCAATTATTTTCCGACGCGTCCTTAACTGCTGTCCCCGGTGAATCAGGAAAGCGCCACGGGAAGCCGTGGCAGCATTCTTGCGTTCGGGGTAGACTGCGCACGCGGACGAGGCGCTCGGCGGGCGCCCTGAATTTTCATCTTCGGGGAAGGGCGCATGAGGCGACGCGCATTTGTGGCGGGAATAGGAGGCTTTCTTGCGCAACCGCGGGCCGCGTCCGCTGTCTCGCCCGTCAGACGCTATGGCGTCGGGTTTCTGGACACGGCCCCGCGCGGGGGCAACGTCAATTTTGCCGCCTTCCAGCAAGTGGAACCTCACCTTCGAATATCGTTCGGCGAGTGGCCGCAACGCGAGCTTTGCGGAACTGGCGAACGAATTGGTGAGCCTGCAGGTCGATGTCATCGTGACGCGGGGAACGCCGGCAGCGCTTGCCGCACGCTCGGCCACTGCGACCATACCGCTGGTGATGGCCGCCGCCGGCGATCCTGTGGCAATTGCTCGCAGCCCGAATCGCCCGGCGCAAAACATGACGGGGTTTGGTGCCTCGGCGCGCGGTGTGGAGCGCAAGCGAGTCGAAATTCTCAAGGAGATGCTGCCGAACATCTCGCGGATCGCCGCCATCACCAACCTGTCCAATCCCTCGCGTCAAGCGGAATGGTGGGAGGTGGAAGCAGCCGCGCGATCCTTAAGTGTCGAGCCGCGCGTCCTCGATGTTCGCGCGGCCACCGACATCGAAAGATCATTTGATCTGGCTCGGTCGTGGGATGCCACCGCGCTGGTGGTCGGCAGCGACACGCTCATTCAGACCAATCAAAGTCTTGTCGTTCAATTAGCAGCTTCGCATCGGCTGCCCGCCATCTACACCTTTCGGGATTTTGTCGACGCCGGTGGGCTCGTGTCCTATGGCGCGAGCCTGTCGGACCTTTATCGGCGCGCTGCGGGTTATGTCGATAAAATCCTGATGGGGGTGCAACCTCGCGACTTACCGATCGAGCCCGGGGGCGATCTTGAACTGGTCGTCAACACGAAGACCGCGTCGGTGCTGGGAATCGCCGTTCCCGCCACGATGGTGTCCCGTGCTCATGTGGTCGAATAGTCGTGCCCTCGGCACATCGGCAGCTTATCCTGGGCCATGAAAAGACTTGTCGCATCAGAAACGAGAGCGAATTTCGATCGACTGAAATCGCGCTAATACAAGGGTGGGCAAAGGCCCGCTCTTGCGCGCCGTGCCTGCCCCTCTCTTAAGTGGGGGAGGCAGAAAGGGGCAAGGGTGGGCACGCTTAGCCTGTCATCGGGCCCGCCCAACGGGTCCGGCCTCTGGCCGGCCCGATGGCAGGCTCCGGCGGGACCCGTTGGCTTTGCCCACCCTACGGCAAAAATTCTGCTCGAAGGATGAATTTCATGAAGACCGCGCGTAAATGAACCTGCTAGCCTCCCGACACCACTTTGAAGTGGCGTAACCAGGGAGGAAGCCATGCTCCAGCTCTCGAAGCTGCGAACGGCCTTGTGCCTGCCGGCTGATGCGCGACAAGCCTCAGGCCCACGTCACATAAGCCCACGCAGCCCAGATCCGCACTTAAGTCCACGCAAAACGTCAACGAAGACAAGCCTCAGCTTCGGGCTTGCCGTCGCGCTCGGAACGTTATGCGCGTCATGGCCTGGAGTGGCCGCCGGGCCGGATCAAACGACCGAAAAGAAACTGAGCCCGGTTGTTGAAACGAAGGAAGGACCGGTCGAGGGTTTCATCGCGAACGGCGTCACCGGATTCCTTGGCATTCCCTATGCCGAGCCGCCGGTCGGCAATTTGCGATGGCAACCGCCAAAGGATCATGCGCCGTGGACCAATGTTCGCAAGGCCACGGAATTTGCGCCGATCTGCGCGCTGATCACGACGCTCGGCGTCTTCTCAGGCGCACCGAACAACAATGAAGACTGCCTCTACTTGAACGTCTTCACGCCGGACCTCAATCCATCGGCGCGGCTTCCGGTGATCGTCTGGATTCACGGCGGCGGCAATGTGGACGGCGAAACGCCCGGCTACGACGGCAGCAAGCTGGCGTCGCAGGGCAAAACTGTCGTCGTCACCATGGAGTACCGCCTGAATCTCATGGGCTTCCTGGCGCATCCTGCACTGGATAACGAAGGCCATCTGTTCGGCAACTACGGCATTCTCGACCAGCAGGCCGTGCTGAAATGGGTCGAGCGCAATATCGCCAGGTTCGGCGGCGACAAGGACAATGTCACCGTCGGCGGTCAATCGGCGGGAGCCGTCGACACCGGCATCCACATGCTGTCGCCGCTCGCCGCCGGCCTGTTCCACCGGGGAATTTGCCAGAGCTTCTGCCCGGCCTTCACGCTGCCCACGAAGGCGGCGGCCGAGGCCACCGGCGTCGCTTTCGCGGAAGCCGCCGGTTGCGGCTCAGGGACGGGTCCGGAGGTCGCCCAATGCCTGCGCAGTCTTACGGCGGCGAAGGTTGAAGAGCTCGCCGGCACGGCAAGCACGCAGGGCAAATTCATATCCGGCCGAGGCTTGGTGGACGGCCAGATCATACCGGATCAGCCGCTGACGCTCTTCGCCAACGGCCGGTTCAACCACGTGCCCCTGATGAACGGCAACACGGCGGATGAGACGAACTTCGGCCTGGCGATCACGGAGTACTTCTCCAACGCGGACAACGCGCTTCGCACCCCGCCAACCGCGGAGCAATATCAAAACTACGTCGACTCGACCTATGCCCCGCCAGCGTATCCTGACGGAACCGCAGCGAAAGTTCTGGCTGCCTATCCGCTCAACGCCTTCA
>WNFF01000860.1_pt1 | contig 23840 bp, 11 predicted proteins | sample 5400441 | NCBI WGS metagenome assembly WNFF01 (sample SAMN13153345, study PRJNA577476) | soil metagenome | isolation source: 120 cm saprolite under Douglas fir tree site 2 hole 3 replicate 1 | place: USA:California | collected 2015-04-18
GCAACGCATACGCAGAATTTTGGTGGACAAGAAGCTCCTGGGTAGCCACACGGTCCACCACTGCAGTGGTTCCCACCCTTGTCAGCACCGGCAGCGGCATGCGCTGCTAGCGCCAACACCGCGAGTAAAGCGAAATTTCTGACTAACCTTAGAATCCACATACTTCCTCCTTTTGACAGTTGTTCGTGACTTTCCGACGAACCTCCAGCGAACGTGGACATCAAGACTTAGGCTTACAAGTCTTGCAAGGCGCTCGCAGGAAACTTTGCTGTTTTGATTCTGCGGCCACCGGCTTGCTGATGGCCGCGATAACTTCTGCTTCCTCCGTGGCCGGCAACTCGCCCATCCAGACTTTGGAGACTCGCCCTTGCTCGTCGACAAGCATCACAGTCGGAGTGGCTTGCACCTTCACCTGGCCTAACTCAATGCCTGGAACCACTTCGATGGTGAGCTGCTGTGTTTCCACGACCTTGCGCACGGCCGCCGGATCGTCCGGAAATACAGCGATCAGATGAACGCCGATCTGGCTCGATTGTTCCAATTGGGCCAGCTTGCGGTAAAACGGCATGCTGGCCTCACAAAAGTGGCATCCGTTTCTGAGAGCAAGAACCAGGGTGCGGTCGTGTGCCTTCCAGTTGTACGCGGGCAGGCCAGGGAGTTGGTCGCCAACCTTGACCTCGTTCGGTCCCAGACCTGGGGTAGCGAACCGATCCATGAGAAAAACCGACCCAATCACCACGGCCAACACGATCACGACTACATTGGCTGCTACCTCGACTTTATTTTTCATCATTGCAACCTCCACGCCTTGAGCAAGGCAGAGTTGTGTTTAAATTCCGCGACGCTCGCCGACATGGGTCGCGCCGCGGAGCAGAACTATTTCGGTGAGACGGTTCCAAAGCGGCGATGCCGATTCCCCATCAGGGACTGGAATCGAGCCATCACTTCCGCCGGGGACAACTTGGCTGAACTCGCTGCTAACGACTGAGTGATTTGAGCGGGAAGAACTTGTGCAGCGGGGGTCGCGTCCACCAACCGGTAGTCGCAGCCCGCGACATTCAAATGATTCTCATCGCACGGAATCAGTAGGACCGCACGAAGGTCGCCGTTGAGAAGCCTTCCCTCGGCCACAATCTCTCCGCGGTCGTTCGCGTTGAAGGCCCCGATCAATACGATCTCCGAGCCAGAGGGAATCAGGGTATTCAGGTTCACCAAGTCTCCGTTTTCCCAGAGGAATGCTTCGCGGGGCTGGTTGTTCGGACAATGCTGCAATGCGCCCAGGACCTGCCCCAGATTGTTGATCCCATTGGCATAAGAACAGGGAAAATCCGCGGTGGCTCCCAGATCAATGATTTTGCCGTTCGTCCAGAGAGTTGCGTCTCCTACCTGATCGCCGGGGAAAAGCGACCAGCCTGCTGTATCGCCCGAGTCGTTGATCCATCTTGCTTCGCCAAAATCGCCTCCAAGCGTCCCTAAATCCTTGAGAACACCGTTCTCCCACAAGTATGGATGCCAAGTCTGGTCGCCGGCCAAGTTTGATTCACCTACGACCTGCCCGCGGGCATTGATCATATTGGGATAGCCAAAAGTTCCCCCGAGTGTTCCCAAATCGATCATCTTCCCCTTTTCCCAAAGAAACGGGTCGACAGCGCCCGCACTGGTGATGGACATTCCCGTAATTTGGCCGCGCTCATTGATAATGAGCGCATCGCTGTCAGGGCCGCCCAATGTACCCAAATCCTGCATCCGTCCGCTCTGCCAGAGAAACGCGTGAGTCTGTGTGGCACCAAATGCAAAAACATTCCCGGTGGATTGGTCTGGCGTGGTATTCGAAGCGAATCCGACCACCTGGCCCAGATTATTTACGGACCAGGCGTAACTCTGATATCCGCCAAAAGTTCCAAGGTTTTGAATCTGGCCGTTTCGCCAGAGAGTGGCATGCACTGCAGGGTAGCCAGCGAGCGGATCGATCTCGCCGATCGTTGCGCCGCCAACGATCCATCCGCGATCACTGATCCATTGGCTGCAACTGCTGGTGCCACCAGGAAACGTACCGAGGTCTGTGGTCTCTCCCAATTCCCAGCGAAACACGTGTTGAATGTAAGGATCGACGGTGAAGTCCGGATAGCCAGAGCAGGGGTTTTGCGGGCTGTTGGAATCCAGGTTGGGCGTGTCCGCAGCTCCGGTGAAGGTACCCTGATTATTTAGAGAGCGGGTCCCCTGTTCATAGACGATGCTGTTTGGACCACCCAAACCGCCCATGTCCACGACAACGTAGTGATGATGAGTCGTCGGAGCTTGCTGGGCGTAATTAGGGACAGGCGTGGACGTCCAAAATGCGAATCCGAAGGCCAGCGCCGTTATGATTCTGATTCTGTGATTCATCTTGTCCTCCAACTAATTTTCTTCTGAGGAGCGAACGGGCTGATTGGACCACATCCCTCACTCCGAGAATCCTTTGTGCGGAGCCACTCTGCGCTAGAGGGGGAACTAGGCTCAATGCAGGCGACCTCACGGCTGGGTCACGCTTTCATCACCGGGCCAACCCTTTTGTTGGTAATGCATTAGAGAACAAAGAGACGGCCTCCCGTTGAGCTTCCTTGAGCTAGTTCGCCAAGTTCGCCGACTCTTTTGAGATATGATTATGTTGCGCCTGCTGCAACACCCCCTTGACGGAGGTATCTTCCATGCCGGGAGCGGATCGGCCGCCGCACCTTGCCCGGTTCGAGGGCTTTGAGCTCGACATGCGTGCGGGAGAATTGCGCCCGCTCAATCAAGCACCGGTTCGACTACCCGAGCAGTCACTTCGCATCCTTATCCTTCTCCTGGAACATCCCGGCGAGGTCGTCCAGCGGGAAGAGATCCAAAAGAAGCTTTGGCCGAACGACACGATTGTCGAGTTCGAACACAGCATCAGCGCCGCCATGAATCGGTTACGCCAGGCACTGGGTGATTCCGCCGACAAGCCCAAGTACGTCGAAACTCTCGCTCGGCGCGGCTATCGCTGGATGGTTCCGGTAGAGTGGGCGGAAGGCAGCCCGGCGCTGCAGCCGGTTGTGGCTGCGGAAAAGAAAACTGCGGAATCACCTGATGGCCGACTGATCGGCAGAAAGATTTCGCATTACCGTGTTCTGCAGATCCTGGGCGGCGGCGGAATGGGGGTGGTCTATGAAGCGGAGGATCTGAAACTGGGCCGCCGCGTGGCCTTGAAGTTTTTGCCCGAAGAATTGGGTGCTGATCTTGCCGCGCTGCACCGTTTTGAGTCCGAAGCACGTGCCGCGTCGACCCTCAATCATCCCAACATCTGCACCATTTACGGGGTCGAAGAATTCGAAGGGCAGCCCTTCCTCGTCATGGAGCTTTTGGAGGGCCAGACGCTCCGCGACTTGATGTTGACAATCGACCCAGGGAAGCCCGCATTGGAACTCACGAAGTTGCTCGACCTCGCCATGCAAATCACGGCGGGATTGGATGCGGCCCATCAACAGGGCATCATCCATCGCGACATCAAACCTGCAAACATCTTCGCCACCAGCCGGGGCCAAGCCAAGATTCTCGATTTCGGTTTAGCGAAGTTGTCTTTTACCGGAGCCACGGCCGCCGATTCTCCAACTATAGATCATCGCAAGAACGACAATCCGCACGAACCAATGGACGAGACCGAGGGCCTCCCCGCGTCGAGTCCTTTCCTTAGTCGTACCGGAGTCGCGATGGGCACGGCAGGTTACATGTCTCCGGAACAAGTGCGGGGCGAGAAGTTGGATTCGCGGACGGATCTGTTTTCGTTCGGTTTGGTCCTCTACGAGATGACCACAGGGCAGCGTGCATTCACAGGCGACACCAGCCCTGTGCTCCAGGAAGCCATCCTGAACCGAACCCCCGCCCTGGTGCGGGAACTGAACCCGGCAATCCCCGCCAAGCTCGGGCGCATCATCACCAAGGCCATCGAAAAGGATCGCAATACCCGTTATCAAACGGCTGCGGAACTCCGTGCCGATTTAGAGGCCGTGAAACAAGACATTAATCCACGGCGAAGCGTGGCCTGGCCGGCGCTCGCGGGCGGAATTCTCGTAATATCCCTTGCAATGGCATTCTTCTGGTTCTCCCGGCACAAGCTCTCCGTCGCGGACCTGCCCGAACCAAAACTTCGGCAACTCACGATCAATTCCTTCGAAAACCGCGTGACCGGTGGGGCGATTTCACCCGATGGCAAATATCTGGCATACGCAGACACAAAGGGTCTATACGTCAAACTGATTGAATCCGGCGAGACACGCCTCTATCCCCAGCCGGAATCATTGCAGAATCTGAAAGACAATTGGGCTGTCGCTTCATGGTTTCCCGACAGCACTCATTTTCTTGTCAACGCAATCGCCCCCAGGCAGACTGACCCGCTTGATTCACAAGGTTCCAGCATTTGGATCGCTTCCGTATCGGGTGGACCGCCGCACAAGCTTCGCAACGATGCGGTTGCTTACTCTGTCTCACCGGACGGCTCTCACATTTCCTTCTCGGCAAACAAGGGTCATCTTGGTGACCGTGAAATCTGGCTGATGGATGCCAACGGGGAACACGCTCGAAAGCTTTTTGAGGTTGGCGAAGACGGCGCGTTCTGGGGGATAAACTGGTCCCCAGGTGGCGAGCGCATTACGTACGTCAAAACCGACGCGACGGGCGATTCTCTCCTCAGTGGCGACCTGAGCGGCGGGTCAATGGTCACATTAATGCAGCCCTCTGAATTTAAAAACGTGGAGGATTTTGTTTGGTTGCCGGATGGGCAGTTTGTTCATTCGGTCTCTGAGCATGAACGGATTCGTCCAACATGTAAGTATTGGGCGGAACGCTTTGACACTCGCACGGGAAAACGTGTCGAGAAACCCAGGCAGTTGAAGAATTGGCCTCGACCCTGCATGCACAGCCCATTTGTGACGAAGGACGGCAAACGGATCGTATTCCTGGAGCGCGAGGATCACCCGACCGTAAATCTTGCAGACATCGCCATTGGAAACCGGCAAATTAAAAACTTACGGCACTTCACACTGAGTGAAAGCTGGGATTTCCCTTGGGGTTGGACGCCTGACAGTAAGAACCTCTTTTTATTATCCTCTCGCAACGCTAGGATTACCGCGTCACGATACGGTCCTTTCACTGTCTACCGGCAGCCCTTGGACCAGGATTCGACTGAACAACTTGCTACTCTCCCGGACCCTTTCTACTACCCTGTCTCGACTCCGGATCTGAAATGGATATTGTTTATAGCGGGAAATTCTCAAGGTCCCCCGGTACAACAACCCATACTGAGGATTCCTGTAAGCGGAGGTTCGCCCGTGCAGGTTTTTATCGCCAGGTTCAATAGCGCACTTATGTGTGCTCGCGCCCCTTCCAATCTGTGCTTGATTGCCGAGCCAACAGACGACCGCAAGGAAATGATCTTCTCTGCCCTCGATGCTTTTAAGGGGCGGGGCGCCGAACTCGCTCGCTTCGGCCTGGACCCGAACGACGACGGTTGGCAGGCGGACCTTTCGCCGAATGGGAGTCAGATAGCCTTCCTTCGTGGTCCGGCTGGACCTCTTTCCGTTTTTTCCTTGCGTGACCACTCGACGCGAGAAATCCCCTTGAAGGCCTCGAGCAACCTGAAGATCTTGAATTGGTCTTCCAACAATGACGGCTTGTTCGTTTCGGACTACGCTCAAGGCAACACCAGACTTCTTTATCTGAATTTGCGTGGCGAATCATTTCTGTTGCAGGAGCGTTCCGGAGGGGAGGGCGGCGGCGTTAAGCAGTCACCCGACGGCCGGCACTTGGCCATATCCGCTTGGACGATGTCCAGCAACATGTGGATGATGGAAAATTTTTGAAAGCACCTCTCCTGTCGGTATTTGCTTGATTCCGTCACGCTAACTTTTGCGCCTGGGACTCAGAACTGGATTTGCGCCTTCACCTGAATCATCCGGGCAGAAACATTTGCGTTGAGTCCCGATCCTAGAACGCCGGTCGGGGCCTGCTCCTGGTAGAGGATCTGGCCAAACGTATTGTCCGAGCTCCAATTATCGGGAAATCCGAAATTGGCATGGTTAAAGAGATTGAAAAACTGCAAGCCGATCGTCAGGACACCGGTTTCCCAGTGCGGAATTTTCGCATTTTTCATGACCGCTAGGTCCGTGTTGACATAGCTCGGGCCTCGATAACGGTTGCGGCCTTGCGCAAATGCCACGCTACGGCCGCTGCACGGCCCGTTGGGACCTGGTAAATTCCCCGTGTTAAATCCCGTTTCGCAGCCGGTCTGCACAAATAATGCGCCCGGGTTCGGTAAACCATCGCCCAGTACCTGCGTGGGCAGGCAAGGAACCGAAGAAGCCGGAATCACCGCGCCTTTTCCGCACGGCCCTGCGGGACCAAGCGGAGCGACTGGCACGGAATAAATTGTGCCGAAAAAATTGTTGTTAACCAGATTGCCGGATTCTGCAAAGTCAATCACGGTGTAAGGAAAACCGGTGCGAGCGATGATCGTCCCAGAAAGTTGCCATCCCTTCACGAGAGAATCCGGGCCGTGCCGGCGCAGCGCCTCTTTGACTGGAACTTCCCAAACGTAGTTTGCATTGAAAGAATGACGCGCGTCGTAATCCGCTGCCCCGTAGCTTCCACGAAGATTGTTGGCATCTTGTGGGAAAACGGAACTGCCGAATGCAAATGGAACCCATCCTCCGTTGGACACCTCGTCCAGCGCATGGCCATAGGTATAGTTGGCCTGAAACATGCCGCTACCCCACCGCGTAAACCTCTGTTCGAAGGAAACGACCACGCCATTGTAGTTGGAAATGGCGCCAGTCTCATGCTGCGTGACCCCGCTAAATCGCGCATCCGCACAGGGCGGAACGGGTGGGCTACTGCACACCGCTTTGGGGAAGGATCCGAACCCAAATGCATTTGTGTTTGGATCATCAAAAAATTCATGGATACCGTGATTTCCAAAATAGCCGATGGTCACGGAACTCGAGGAACCGAAACTTTGCTGCCCCTGCAAGCTCCATTTTTGATATTGCGGTGAGTGGATCGTATTTGCCGGGTTCTGAATGCTGGGAGGACTGAAGTTCGGATCCGCTTCCTGGATCTGAGCAAGAGTCTGACCAGTGGCAAAGCCTTTCACAAATGCGGAATTGGAGGCGGCGGCATTCTTGGACAGGCTATTCGTCTCACCGGGAGCGAGATTATAGCCGCCGAAGGCATAAAAATTGGAGGAAGGCGGGTTCGAAGCTAAACTTGTCCCGATGTCGCCGAGGACCGGATCGTAAAAAATACCGACGCCGCCGCGCAGGACCGTATTGTGAGAAACGCCGAAGGGCTGCCATGCAAAACTGAACCGCGGCGACCACACGATGTTGTCTGTATTCGGAAACGCTTGTTTCTGATTGATCAGGATCGCCTGATTGTACGGCTGATCCGGATCATGGCTGATGGAATTAAATGAACCAGAAAGCCGAGCGATGCAACGACTCTCACAAACTGGATTGGATTGGTGGTCGGCACGCAAAGCGAGCGTAAGCGTCAAATTGGCGCGGGCCCGCCACTCTTCCTGTCCGTACAGCCCCAGGCTATAGAAAGCGAAACGATTCCAAGTCACAGGCGGGAAGGTTTGGAAAAGAGTCGTGAAATCCGTTTTGGGGTTGGAGGGGTTTACTCCTCCGTAAAAGAACGCGTTGATTGTTTGCGGAAGTAATTGTCCCGTACCACTCAAATTGTAACCATACCCTGCCCAATAGGTCCGCAGAAAGCTCACTCCAAACCCAAACTTATGCTTGCCCCGCGTCTTCACCAGGTCGTCGGATAGCTGGTATGACGTTGTTTTTGAACCGGCAGGCTGTGCAAGCCACCAGTCCGAGCCCCCCAGCACAGAGAAGGGATTGCCCGCGTTGAACCAGTTCAACACGGTCGGAAAGACAGCCTGGGTCTGCGCCGGATTCGCCACACTGGAAGTTCGGCTCATGTAAGTTCCTGCAAGCAAAAATTGGTTCGCCGCCGAAGGGCCGATGGTATGCGTCTCGCTGAGTTGGCCCTGCCACCATGGCTGATGGGTGTAGGCATTGAAGACCGAGTTGATGGGATCAACGTACGTGGCTCGGTTTCCGTGGTCATATTGCACCAACAGGAACACGCGGTCGTTGATCCCGAGGTTCCAATCCATACGGCCCGACACGATGGACTCGCTGGAAGGATGATAAAGGTTTTCGAAGAAATGCACCGCACAGGCATCCGTCGTTCCCAGACCGCCAGGTCCCTGCCAGCCGTTGCAGCCCATGGAATCATTAAAGTTGCCGGGTGTTGCCGCACTCGCGCCTGGCGTGCTGTGGTATAGGTTGAATACCTGCTGGTAAAACTTGTGCGATGCTGACATCGGTCCGAAGATCGAATCAATATTGGCCATGGTTGCGGATTCGAATTTTGCGCTGGGCAGAACCACCCCATTGCTGAACGGAAGTACGAGGCGCATGCCCTCGGTGTCAAAAAAGAAGAACAGCTTGTCCTTTTTAATTGCGCCACCTAGAGATCCCGCCCACTGATTGGCGATATCGAAGGGACGCGCGTTACCCTGCGCATTGTCGATCCAGTCGTTGGCATTCAACGCGCTGCCATTCCAGTAGTACGCCGCGTTCCCATGAAAAGCATTGCCGCCGGATTTGGTCAGATAATTGACGCTCGCGCCCGCGGCGCCTCCGAATTGCGCGGAATAACCGTTGCTAACGATGGTCGCCTCTTGCACTTCGTTCTGGCCCAGCATCATTCCCAACGCCCCGCCATTGTTCGTGTTCTTTTGAATGTTGTTGTTATTCATCCCGTTTATGGTGAACAAATTGGAGGTGCCCGGCATCCCCAAAATGGAAAAATTGCCAAGGTAAAAGACGCCTATCGTGTCCGTATTCATGATCGCTCCAGGAGCGGTTTGGGCGATGTACGTTAGATCGTTGCCGGGGTTCGGCACTTGAGAGATTTGGGTTAGGTTCATCGTGGCGGAAACGTCGCCGTTCTCCGCTTGAAGCAACGGCGTCTCACCCGTTACTTTGACTGTCTCGGTTCCTCCTGCAACTTGCAGGGTGACATTCCATGTTCCTGGCGGCCCGAGCAGAACGTTCACTTCGCGGCTCTCCTCGCGAAAACCAACATGCGAGATGGTCAAGGTGTATCTTCCCGGCGCCTGAAAGAAAAATCGGTACACTCCGCCACCGTCCGTTCTGGCAGTTTGGATTGTTCCTTTGGATTCGTCTCTCAACTCCACAACGGTGTTGGGAACCACGGCGTGGCTCGGATCGCTCACCACACCGGTCAAACCGCCAGAAACCATCGTTTGCGCAGATGAATCGCGGATCAAGAAGAAGACCAGGGCAAGGATTACTAGGAGCTGGATCGGGAGCTTCCATCTCGTCGAAGGGCAGCCAGGGTTCCAAGCAAATTGTTCCACGGGCTTTACGACCTGAGAATATAGCCGCAATACTACTCCATTCGTCTGCTTGGAGCCGCACTTAACATTCTGGAAGACGCGGAAGTGCTTTCCTCCGAGCACGATTTTGGACAAGCCAAGATTGAGTTATCGGCATCCTCGAAAAGGGGACGATGCGCCGACAAGAAATCAAACGCGGACGAAGGAACAATTCTGAAGTTTCTACTAACACATCATCTTGTCTCAAGTTTTTCTTTTGACCACCCCGGTGCTAAGGATTTTCTTCGGCACAGCATCCGAGGTAATCACGAGTGGCGGGGACGGAGGCAGGGAGTTGCCCTCATAAGCCCCCCGAGCAGCGACTTGGATTGAATTTGCGTCTCATTAGAAGGCAGGTGTGTCAGTTCAGATTCTTCATGGCCCGTTTTTCTGGGTGAGTATCTCAAGCAGAGAATCTCGGAACGCAGTCATGCTAATCGCGATGAGTGGCGGCAAAATACGAAGGAAAGGTGAACAAAAAAGGAGAAAGTCATTCGTGCCGTTTCATCGCAACTTGCTGATTTCCCTCGAATAGCGCTAGCTCCGGAAAGATTTGCTTAAGTTGGTCGCTCGGCTGTTAACTAAAGGGTTTGTCTGGGCAAGAACATATGGTGATCTCCACCAAGACGCCGAAGACACTTGTCAAAACTTGTCCATCTCCGAGCGCGCCAAAAACCAATAAGTGACGCCAGGACAGCGACTTATGTGATTTTATCCATTGGTTCGGGACCAGGAGGTCGATGGTTCAAATCCATTCGCCCCGACCACTTCAATCCCGTTGAATCAACAAGTTAGTTACACACTAGTCTGCGAAGCGCTGGCAATTTGAGTCCGTTTGGGTCCAAATAGAAGCGCTTCGACGTTAGCTACCGCCCGGCGCTGATCTTCCGGTATAGCGTGCAGGTACACTTCTCGAGTGAGTTCCGATGTTGAGTGACCAAGAAGAGACTGGACCGTTCCCAGAGGAGCTCCCGCTGCATCCAGCAGGGTCGCGTGGGAGTGACGGAGCGAGTGCCAGGTTATTCCTATGAGTCCCAGTTTCTAAATAGTCGTCCGTCAACCAAATCCGAAAGATGATCAGTCCCACCCTTATCCGTCGGGCAACCTACAACATACGGGCCCCATACACTTTAGTTCACACGACAGAAATCTAGCTTGGACCGCTGTCCAGCCCTCCAGGACAAAACAGGAAGTCAGCACTGGGTGCCCTTGATGCGCTTATCTCTCAACTCTAGCGATGCTTCACTGGCGCGTCGCCACGATCTCGACGGCGGCATAGTTCCACTGGTCGCCGGTGGGCGCACTGTCGTGAATATCAACCAGCCCCGTGGCTGTGGATGGAGCTGCTGTTGACTGCACCCAGTAGGTGTCCCCAACTGCAGTGTCCACCCGCTGATGGATGAGGACCTGGCCGCTCACGGGCGTCCTGGCGATCGCGTTGTCCCAATCATCGCCGACTGCGAAAACCCAGTTGCCCGCCGATACGCCCGGCAAATATATGTCCGGTGCGCCGGAGGGGGCACTCGTTTGGTTTACGATGCCGGGACCGGAGGCATTCGTAAAAGCTATGACGGTCAGAGATCCGTGATAGGTCGTACCTACACCCGGCTGCGCAGTAACGCTGAGTGTCTGTGGCGAGTCCGAAGCGTATGCCATCCAAATCTCAGCCGTGCCAGCCTGATGATTGCTTCGTTTCACGAGCCTCCAGATTAGGCCGGGACTGCTGCTCACAGCAGCTGTTTGCGGCGAGTTTGAGGGGCCGTCGTAGGAGACGAAAGCAACGAGTAACTCTCCATTTTGCGATGTCGTGATCGCCGGTGCGGTCATGGCGCCGACGCCGTCGACAGAGACGGTAACATCCTTGCCGATTACGTTGGCTGGATGGGAATTGTCTACTGTAACGGTCACCCCCGGTGAAGTCCCTGAGTTACCGGTAATATCGATCGCCGTTGCGGTTAGAGTATGCTGACCGGCCGTAGTCGTTTCCGTGTCCCAAGCAGTCAAAAATGGCGGCGTTGTAATCGGCGTTCCAATCTGCGCGCCATCGACATAGAACGTGACGCTCGCTATGCCCTGGCCACTAGCAGCATTCGCAGCAACTGTAACCGCCGCGGATACTGTTGAGCCAGCATTTGGGGTGGTTATCTGCACCGAGGGGGGAGCTGTCGTCGAGTTGGAGACACTAACTGCCACAACGGCTGAGGTTCCAACGCGACCCGCGGGACCGGTGGTTTGGGCGGCCAGCCAATGAGTTCCATTTGTTGCCGTGGCGGTTTCCCAACTCATCGAATACGGGGCCGCGGAGATTAAGCTCCCCAGAGGCTCCCCATCGATGAGGAACTCTACGCCGGTAGTGGTGGCTGTGCTTGCTGTCAGCTGCACTGTCCCAGTTACAGTCGTGGCATCCAAGGGCGACGTCACGCTGATGACTGGCGGCGCCGGCAACACTGGAACTATCGTCTGTAGCACGGTAACCGCACCACCGCTGATCGTGACTTTGACATCTGTCTCGTTGTTGGTTTTGTCGTTTTCGGTCAGATAGTTGTCAGGGTCAACGATTGCTCTCAGCCAGTAGGTGCCGTCAGGCACGCCAGCAATCGAAATGGATTGACCTTCGTCGGTTTGATCATATTCGTCGACAGCCCCAATATCTAGCCCGCGCAGAGAGGTTGGATCCGAGCACGAACCCAGGTTTCCGAGTCGACCAGCATTCGGCAGCGACGGATTATATATAAATGAATCGTTGATACAGAACGAGATTTTGCCGCTCGTCGCAACCGGCGTCCCAGGAGTTCCATCAGCCGCTACCGTGTAGAGCCCATAGGTTGTAAACGGAAAATGAAAGTGGCCATGAGCAGCATCGAAGATGAAGGATCCAGCTATGCGGATCGACTGAGTGAGCGTCCAGGCCCCGGATGAGTTGAGTGCGTAAATGTTCTGCGTTCCTTGGTAAGTTCCCGAAGCAGGATTATAGACAGGGAGAATCACCAGAGGACCGGGCCCGCCGTTATAGGTATCGTGGGTATACTCAAACAGCGCGCTGCTTCCGGTTCCTACGATGGAGATGGCCCCCGTCGGGATGATATCGCTTAGGTCCGGGTACTCGATCTGGCCGTTGACTGATTCGGCTGTGAAAAGGGAAGCGTTCACGTTGGAACCATTGATCGTCACAGATTGGTACAACGGAGTGAAAACAGTTCCCTTCTTGGAAGGTGTCAACGTGTAGGTGCCGTTCGCTAGGTTTGCGAAGGAGTAGTTCCCGCCAGCATCAGCTGTTGCCGCTCCCCCAGCCGCGCCGCTCAGCGTTACAACGGCATCGGTCCCAACTAGCGATGGACTAATCACTCCGGAGATGTTCCAGCCTGCCCCTGCTGCCGTGGCAGTGAAAGTCTGCGCGGTCACAATGTTGCCGTTCACCATAGCGTTCTGCGTCGCCGGGCTAAACGTAAATCCTGTCTCGACGGGCTGCAGGGTGTAGGTTCCATTCGCGACGCTTGAGAACGTATAACTCCCGTTTGTCCCCACAGTTGCCGTGGCGATCTGCGTGGTTCCCTGCAGCAACTGTACCGTCGCTCCGCTTACCGTCCCTGACTGGCTGATGGTTCCCGAGATGGTGCCTGTAGTTCCTCCGCCGGCTGCAGCTAAAACCTCGACAATACTCAAGTTGTATCGGTCGGCGGCCGGTGCTGTGTCATTGATTGTGACGGTAGTGCCACTCGACAGGGTTGGACCGCTCTCCATTTGAACCCAGTATGTGTCTCCAACGGGCGGGAAGTACTGATGTACCAGACTCTGCCAAGCGCCGACAGTCCGCACGATGGCGTTGTCCCAGTCGTTGCCGACTCCCAACACTAGCGAGCCGTTGCGGGTTGTAACCAGACTCGCGGTGGGCAGCCCAGGATTTGCGTTATTTGTTCCCAAAGCCCCTATGGCGCCAATACCGTTCGTGCCCGTGGTATCTACCCCAGTGAAACTCATGACGGTGATCGAGGAGCACACGCTTTGCGACAATGCCGCCGTCACGGTGACGCCGGTGAGTGCCGAAGGCGCAAACGCGCGCCAAATCTCCGCCGTGCCCAGCTGCTTATTCGTCCGTTCGACTAATACCCACATCAGCCCGCCTCCCGTGATGTTTGTAACGGTTGTGGCCGAAGACGATGCTTGGTCCGCGGAGATGAAAGCCAACAGGAGCTCATTCGGGGAGAGTGTGGAAAACGACGAAGTAGTGACCGTCGTCTTTGCCGCGCCCTGATTTCCAAAAGCGGTCGCGTCAATACCGATCGCTCCCCAAGCACTGGCGGTAACGATTGGACTGATCGCGAGTGCAAGTAGTATTGCGGTACGACAAAGGCGTGTGTTCAGCATGGTTAGTCTTTCTAGCATGACGTTCTCGTTTAAGTGTTTGATTAACCCGCGTTGAAAGGGGTTTGAACATTGGGGTCATAGCATCGGAGCGACATTGTCTCACGGGTTGCCACGGCAGAGTCAGTCTTTTGTTTATCGTGCCTCACGTTTTCCGGGTGAAATCCGCCGCACCCGTCGCTTCAGTCGTGAAACACCCTCCCGAAGAATGGTTCCAACACTCCCCATCCGGAGAAGACAATACTTTGCCCAGACCTTTGGCATACGGTGGTTCTGCCGCAGAGCAAGTTCATAATATTGGCGTCCCCGCCTGTAATCACGTTCTTCATAGTGGTAATCCGCCAGTCCCCCATAGACGTGCGCCCGAATGGCAGTTTGATCGTCCGGATCCTGCACGTGAGAGCGCAATGAATCTTCGAACTCTGCATCGGAGAGGCCCACCTGAACAACATCACCGGGTTTGGCGGGAGTTGCCTGACGAAGGTACTCCGTTGCGAGAGCCCGCTTGCATCCTTCCACGACTGGATCAAAGCCTTCCCTCTTCGCTCTTTCTTGAACCCGCAGCGGCACCGCCAGGTTATTCTCAAATACAGCGAGTACCGCTTCTTTAAAGAAATCAGAACTCATATTCTGATCATGGAACCGGCGGTTCACCATTGGCTCTGCAAAAAAACCAACATCCGAGAAAAGCGCGAACATACTCCACAAGTACCAGTCGCCGGTGTGTGGCAAGTCGGAAGGAAAGGAGCCGAATTCGATGTAGTGCTTCTTACGCGCCATTGCCGCCGGTGATGGGACTATGTTCAGCCGGAGTAAGTGTTCGGCAAGGAATCGGTGGCCGCCGATAATCGTATCTGTGGGCGAAACCTCTGAATACTTCATAACACCGCGCTCCTCTTGATTCACAATTTTGATTGCCGGACAGAATACATATCCAACTCGCGGATTCTTCTCCATCAGTTCAACGTACCGCTCGAGTATCTGAGCGCTGCGCAGCGAGTCATCCGCGGAAATCAGCCAGATGTATTCCCCTTGCGACAATCCGATTCCTTTGTTGTAGTTCTTCAGATGCCCCAGGTTCGGCTCGTTTCGAATGTGCTTCACTCGCAGATCTTTAAACGACCGCGCGACAACGGGCGTATTGTCCGGTGAGCAATCATCCATGATCAGCACTTCAAAGTCTCGATAGGTTTGCATAAGAATGGATTCAACGCACTCGGCCAGAAGATGTCCAAGTTTGTAGCACGGGACGATGAAACTGACTTTGGGATTCATCCGGTGAATTAAGATCTCCTGCTATCGAAAGGATGCGCAGCTCGTGATGGGCTTCCGCGTGGATCCAGGGTATTTCAACCGTGACGGTATTATGTTCTTATTTCTTTGCAAGATCTGGGCACTGGGAAGACCACTCCGCGGGTTCATGATAAACGCCAAAATGGGAGCTGAAGAGTTCGTGTCGTACGTGAAACGATCCCCCGATCTGAGCGCCATACAGTTGCTGAAACTTTCCGTCCCATACAACAATGTGAACCGCATAGAGGTCAGCTACCAGTTTGAGAGGAGGCAACAGCACCTCCAATTCGCCAGCCCCCAAAGTCGTGGGAATCTCGAGGCCGTCGAGGTCTGAGGAATAGTTGCAACAGCCTACTCCGTCAGAACGGACAAGCGCCACAACAAAGTTTGGGTCCCTGAGGCTCTGTCGCATCTCATATTTTATTCGAATGCGCACTCGTTCGCCGAAATCGAAAATCGTGCGCGGCTCTTTTCCCTCGTCCAGGATTCGCATGTCAGCAATTGTCACGGGGCGCTGAGTCGCGTCATTTCCCAGCTTGGCCTGCGCCCAGCGTGGAGTGTCTAGCGCCCCTTTCCCTCCCAAGATGTCCTCTTCATACCGCGGGATCACTTCTTCGGGTGGGCCGTCCGCCAGCACACTGCCGTGCGAGAGATAGAGAACACGGTCGCACATTGCCTTTATAGAGAACATGTTGTGCGACACAACGATCACCGTAGCATCACTTTCGCGCAGGCTTTGTGCTTGGTTCATGCACTTTCTTTGGAAGGCCAAGTCTCCTACAGAAAGGACTTCGTCAATCAACAGGATTTCGGGGTCCAAGTGTGCTGCGACGGCGAACGCTAAACGCACGTACATCCCACTTGAGTAGTGCTTGACGGCTGTATCCAGAAACTGTTCGAGCTCGGAGAATTCGACAATCTTGTCGAACTTTCGATCTATCTCTGCTTTCGTCATTCCAAGGATGGCGCCGTAAAGATAGACATTTTCTCGGCCACTCAACTCGAAATGGAAGCCGGTACCTACCTCCAGCAGCGATCCCACTCTGCCGTTGATTTCGGCGCGTCCTTTCGTTGGTTCTGTGATGCGTGAAAGCACTTTCAGCAGCGTACTCTTGCCGGCGCCATTGTGTCCGATGATGCCGACCATTTCTCCCTTTTTGATATCGAAGGAAACGTCTTTGAGGGCCCAGAACTTGTCCTTTTGACGCTTCTTCCGGTCTGAAAGTCTAAGAATCGATTTCGCAGCCGCCGTGATTTGATCGCGCAAAGTATTGTGCTGCGCTTCTCCAATCTCGTATTGCTTGGCCAAATGTTGTGCACTGATTGCTAGCTCGCTCATAGGATCCAAGCTTTCGAGATTCTCTCCGAATTCACGTCAGACGATATCCGCAAAGCGGCGTTCCATCCGTTTGAAGAACACCAGACCACTGAGAAATAGAAGCAGTGCCATGGAAGTGCCAATCAAGATGACGCTAAACTCGGGGCTTTCCTTAGCCAATAGGCCCCAGCGAAACCCCTCAACGACGGCGACCATAGGATTTACGCTATAAAGAAATCGCCAGTGTTGGGGAATTAGACTTACAGGATAAACGATCGGGGATGCATACATCCAGAATTGCGCTAGGAACGGTATCGCGTGGCCGACGTCCCGATACCTCACGTTTAGCGCCGAGAGCCAGAAGCTCACCCCGAGGGCTGCGCAGACTGCAAGACACATGAATAGGGGAAGCGTCGTGATGGCCCAATTCGGGGTCACTCGGTACCATGCCATCATGACCAGCAGAATTAGGAAGCTCAGGGCAAAATCTACTAGCGGCGCAACTACTGCGGATGCCGGAATGATGAGCCTTGGAAAATAGATCTTCCGGATCAGATTTGCATCACTTACAATGCTCATGCCGCTCCGCGAGATTGACTGAGAAAAGTACATCCAGGGCAACAGGCCAGCGAACGCGAAAATCGGGTAAGGCACGTTGTCGGAAGGGATCTTGGCGAACCGCCCAAAGATCACCGCAAAAATCATCATTGTAAGCAGCGGCTGACATATCGCCCAGGCGGCACCGATCGCAGTCTGCTTGTACCGTACCTTTATGTCTCTCCAGACCAGGAAATAGAGGAGTTCACGGTATTGCCACACGGGTCGGAGATCCAAGCGAATGAACCCCTTGCTCGGCTGAACCACAATCCTCGTCCTGACCTGCGGAATCTGCGGGGGCGGCGCTGTCGGTTGCGCGCACTTTGATGATGTGGAGCTAGCCATCCAATTGCCACTCCTTTAAGTCTGCTCGAAGTAACAGTTTAACGCAGCTCGCAGCTTGAATCAAAGAAATCCTTTAGAATCAGTTGTTTCAGCAAAGAATAACGCGTGGTTTCTGGAGCATCGTTTTCAAACAAACGTCCCAACCTGTGTGAGTCTTCCCTTGTTTATAGCAATTCGCCCTCCATCAAAAATAACTCCCTCAGATTGTCGCATCTTGAGATTTCTTGCAAAGTACAGAAATACATAGGATTCACGTTTGCTCGGGCCCATGCGGCCATCAGCCCGCAATAGTGGTGGGAACTATCCTGGATGGATTGGCCAAACCATTTCACCAGGTGCTTTAGCTCATTGTGAAGGCAATCCTTCCAACTCTAGCAATCCGCCACTGTGTTCTATTCACCTGCTGATCCGGTCCAGACCTCTAAGACCACGACAGGGGGACTTTGGGAAGAGAATTGCAACATTTCAACACTGAATTCCTCTCTTCTCAAGACCATCTGCCATGATTAGTTCGTAAGAAGCTGAAAACAAAAGCCTTCGGCAAGCGGACCTTTGGAACCAGATCTGCTCCTCCCTTACCGTTGAGGTCACCGATGAGCTTTCTGCAAACCATCCCCGAACATAGCCAATTGCTGCTTCTAGGTACGAGCCTGTGCCTACTCGGGGTGCTTTTCCGCAAACTTCGGGTGGCAAGTCAGAATTGGCGTGACTCTATCTCCGTCAAACAACAGGCGGAACTGAAGCAACCCTAGATCTTTAGTTTTCCGATGCCCGCGCACCAGTCGCCAGACCAGCTGGCTTTTGAAGCCAGCCTGACACTAGCCTCTCTCTATTCGAATTTGAAGAAGCCCCCGATGGAGGCAAGGATTCCCCGCTCAACCGCCTTGCGATCAGATTAAATCCCTGCACCACCGCAAGCATTGTCCTAAGCCTCTGAGAAAAAACCAGATCACTCCTTGTGATGAATTGAGTATCCTCGACAACTTGTCGAAGAACGGTTCTGGACTGTGATCCCGCTCGTAGATTGCTCCTGCGATCGCGAAGGGCATGTTCAGTCTGGAGCGCGGCCAAACGGGTAGTCACCTCTCCTGTCCTTTGGTTGAACTAAGGGTCAGTAGCAGGAGGAGCAAGCGAACTCCTATCCTGCACTTGGATTACCGCTCGCTGAAGCTTTCGAAGTGGAGTGGCTTTGACCTTGGAGAAGGGACTCACCTTGAAGTCAAGATTTCTTGCGTACTATGTCTTGTTATTTGTTGGAGGGCAATTTTGTGGACTGGCCACGCCTACTCATGCCAGCACTCTGAGTGTGGGACCCGGACAACAATACGCCACCCCCTGTGCCGCCATCGCCGCCGCCTCTCCGGGTGACACGATCCAGATTGATCCTTCCGGAAATTACGCCGGCGATGTATGCGCTTGGGGAACCAACAATCTTCACATCCTCGGAACTGGATCCACCCGCGTGGTCATCGATGCAAACGGGAATAACTCGCAAGGCAAAGGAACGTGGGTTATCAACGGCGCCGATGGGACGATCATCGAAAACATCGAGTTCAAAAACGCGGCCGTCCCCGATAGCAACGGAGCAGGAATTCGAATTGACGGTGGCAGCCTGACCGTTCGCAACTGCTATTTCCACGACAATCAAGACGGAATCCTTGCTGGAGCAAGTTCCGGCACTATGCTTGTGGAATTCTCTGAGTTCTTCCATAACGGTGCAGGGGACGGCTTCAGTCACAACATCTATGTTGGAAACTACGCAAGATTCATCTTCCGATACAACTATTCTCACGGTTCGGTTATTGGGCACTTGTTTAAGTCCCGCGCCGCTGAGAATAACGTGTATTACAACCGTCTGACCGACGAGGCGACAGGCACCGCCAGCTATGAAATCGACATTCCCAACGGGGGGAAGTCCTACATTGTAGGCAACTTGATCGAGAAGGGTCCAAACGCCCAAAACAGCGCCCTGGTCAGTTATCAAGAAGAGGGTGCGTCCAGCGGCAATCCGGATCACGAACTTTTCATCATCAACAACACGATGGTCAACGACTATGGGCACGGCACGTTTGTTTCTGTCGACGGCTCCGTCACCACACCCGTGATTATCAAAAACAATATTTTCCAGGGTTCAGGAACGGTGACCGATCAGAGCAACCCAGTTTTGGCCAACAATTTCTCCGGAAACGCTGATCTTGTGAATCCTGCAACCTACGACTATCACCTGCAGGTGGGCTCTCCGGCCATCGATGCAGGAGCGGATCCCGGGACCGGCTCGGGCGTGCCTCTGGCTCCGACGTTCCAATATGTTCATCCATCCTGCGCAGAAGGAAGAGCAACGACGGGAAGCGCCATCGACATAGGTGCTTACGAATTCAACGGAGGCAACGCCACTCCACCGCCGAACGCCCCCTCGCGTTGCGGCACCTCTGGCACCCCCGCTCCGACCGCCGATCTTTCCGTGAGCAGCCTGGCCTTTGGGGCTCAAACGTTGAACACGACCAGCCCAGGCAAGAGCGTTTCGCTGACGAACAATGGAAACGCGACGTTGAGCATTTCCGGTATCTCGATCACAGGAGCCGACTCCGGTGATTTCGCCCAGACCAATACATGCGGTTCCTCCCTCGCCGCAGGAGCCAACTGTTCGGTCAGTGTTACGTTTACTCCCGCTGCCGCAGGGAGTCGCTCCGCTTCCGTCTCGATGGCCGACAACGCAACAGCGAGTCCACAAACTGTCACTCTTTCCGGATCGGGCATCCTCGCCGCTCCTGTTGCGGTTTTGGCTCCCACCAACCTCACCTTTACGGGTCAGAACACCGGCACAACTAGCACGGCCCAGCAAATCAAGCTGACGAATTCCGGCAATGCCACGCTAAATATTGCCAACATTTCTGCCAGCGGCGACTTCGCTCAGACAAATACCTGCGGCCCTAACCTCGGTGCAGGCTCAAATTGCACGATCAATGTTACATTCACTCCAACGGCAGGCGGCGCTCGCAACGGTTCGCTCATGGTGAGCGACGATGCTTCGGGGAGCCCGCAAACGGCGTCGCTAACGGGCGCAGGTCTCACGCCGGGGGCAAGCGCCTCGCTTTCACCCGCTTCCTTGAGTTTTCCCGGAACCAACCTGGGCTCATCGAGCGCCTCCCAGCAAGCAACGCTCACGAATACGGGCTCCGTTGCGCTCGGCATTTCAGGTGTGTCCGCGAGTGGTGACTTCAACCAGACAAACACTTGTGGCACAAGTCTCGCGGGGGGAGCGAACTGCAAGATCACGGTCACTTTCATCCCGACGGCAAACGGATTGCGGAGCGGCACCCTGAGCGTTTCCGACGACGCCTCAGGAAGCCCCCAAACCGCGTCCCTCACCGGAACGGGGCTGAGCACAACTCCAAGCGTCTCGCTTTCACCCACTTCGCTGAATTTCCCAGGCACGCTGGTCACCTCTTCGAGCGCCACACAACAAGTGAAACTGACAAATTCTGGGAATGGCGCACTAAGCATCTCGGGGATCTCAGCCAGCGGAGACTATTCGCAAACCAACAATTGCGGAGCAAGCCTCGGTGGCGCGGCCAATTGTTCGATTACCGTGACGTTCAAACCCACTGCTGGCGGGAGCCGAACAGGTTCCGTCTCCATCGCCGACAATGCTACCGGGAGTCCTCAAACGGTTTCGCTTGCGGGAACTGGGATGGATTTCTCTCTATCGGCTTCTCCGAGTTCCGCCAGCGTGAACGCCGGCCAGGCGGCGAATCTGGGCCTGGTAGTCAGCCCGGATGGAGGATTCAACCAAGGAGTTTCTTTTGCTTGCTCTGGGGCCCCGGTTGCTTCGACTTGCACCGTCACACCCTCTTCGGTCACGCCGAACGGATCAAGCGCCGCCTCCGTTTCGATCGCCATCACCACGACAGCCCACTCTTTCATTGTGCCCCGCGTCTGGCAGATTCCACCGCCAACTGGATTGCGCTTTCTGGTCATGTTTGCAACTTTTGCGATTTTCTGTGTATCGGTACTCAAGCAGCGTCGCCGTCTTGCGCTTGGTTTTTGCACCGTGGTGTTCGCCATCATTTTCGCGAACGGCTGTGCGGGCATAGTCGGACAATCAAGTGGTCCTCCGCCGAGTACTGGAGGGGGAACCCCGGCCGGGACCTACACAATTACATTCACTGGAACTTCTTCGGGAAACCTTAGCCACTCGTTCGCTTTCACTCTAAAAGTGAATTAGAGATAAACGCCAATCTCGTCGGGGAACTGGTTCAGGTCCCCTCGCCCCTCCTCGGGTGGGGTGAACCTCGCCGTTCACCTATAAGAGACAGACTTTGACATTTCGGGTGCTGATACTCAAACAGCCAGTCTCTAGACTGCTATCATATGCGATGAGAAGGACTGAGAGGCCGTGCGACCACGCGAAGCCACAGGCGGACTATGCGGCTTTCTGCGGTCATCTGAGATGCGTTTTACCTGAATGTGATTCAAGTATGCGCAAGTTTATGCTGATGCTTTTGCACACTGGGCGTCACACCATCAAGCGATGCCGCACTTCCGGCAGGGAACGAATCGGCGTCGTTAAGGCACTGCGCCAGCTGTCGGGCTATCCCATCCAATTGCTCCCTCACAATAGTCTCATGGGTCCCTCGGACCCAATAAACCTGCACTTGCGGGGCTAGCTCGGCCCAACCGGCACTAGGGTCATTGGGAGCGCTGAAATTTGCCGCGTGGCTACCCATATCTTCCGTGCGAAGGAGTACAACGGGGCTCTTGTACGAGTCGGGGACATAGCAATCAATTGCGCCAAAGGGGTCCGCGTGCGCGTCGGCTGTGTAATCCGCGCTGGATAAACTGGCTACACTCGGAGCATGTTTCGCAAGCCTGCAGACTCTTGTCGCGATACTTCTAAGTTTTCGCAACAAAAAAGCGCCTACGGCACTGGCCCCGTTCCGCGATGCCTGGCGCCAGGCAATTTGGAAAGCCCGCAAACGAAGAAACCATTCCGCCTTAGCGTCGTGATCCAGCGAAAGTAGGGTAGAGGCCATCCGCACCAAGCTCCAAATTTTCCTGAACGGAATGTTCGGAGCGAGTTTCTACCTAGCTTACCTTGGTCCCAGGTGCGAAACCATCCGCCTCTGAAGGAACTCTCATTGGCCTCGACATTATTCTCGTAGCCATGAGTAACATTGGGACCTCGGATGGCGACCGCGCCGATTTCTCCGGCGGGCAATAATGCACCACCTTAAAGCCCCCCTCGGAAAATCAAGGACAGGGAACGATATGGTATTAGTTTTCCCTTATCCTGAAATCCAAAGGCAAAAGGGGGCGCGGAGATTTGTTGATGGATCTTGGGTTCAGGTTGCTGGTTCCGTCTTGCGATGTTCAAAGAGTCGCGACGGTGCAGCCCCCCTCCCAGATTGCTGGCGCGCGCGGTCTAAGTTCAGTTCTCGCCGACATCTCCCACAGAAAAATACGTGCAATCGGGATGATGGAAGACAAGCGCGCTCACGCTCGCCTCTGGATCCATCATGAAGCCTTCCGTGAGTTGAACGCGGATCTCTTCCGGCTTCAGCAGTTTCCAGAGTCCCGCCTGATCTTCCAGATTCGGGCATGCCGGATATCCAAAGCTGTAGCGTTTCCCACGGTAGCGCGAAGTAAATCTCTGCGCCATGGTCAGCTCCGGCGGATCGGGGAATCCCCAATCCTCGCGAATTCTCCGGTGCAGCCATTCCGCGCAGCCTTCTGCTGTTTCGATCGCCAATGCCTGCAAGCCGTGCGACTTGAAGTAGTAGCCCTCGTTCTTTGCTTTTTCCGAGCGCCCGCGAATCCCTTCGCCTGCCGTTACCACGAACAAGGCCAGGTGATCGCGCTGGCCGTTTCTCGCCGGCAAGACATAATCTGCCAGGCACAGGAAATCGCCCTTCCGCTGCCGCGGAAATTGAAACATATGCAGCGGCGTCGTCCCTCCAGGCGCAAACAGTTGCAGGGAATCGCCCGCCGCTTCCGCTTCGAAAAATTGCCAAACGGCCCGGATCTTCATGAACTCCGCCGCTTCCTTCTTCACCTCTTCCATGTTCTCGAATAGCTCAACGGCCTTCGGGTCGCGTTCCGCCAGGCGCTTCTCGATGTCCCCTCGAAAACCCATGTGCCGTCCGAATAGCATGAACGGGTTGATATAGCCCCACACTTCGCGCAAATCCGGTACCAGCCGCGCTTTGCGGTCCAGGTACTGCACCGGCGGGATCGGCAGGTCCGTTCGAACGCGCGGCGAGCGCGTCACCGCGGGTATCTCCTGCACCGTCACGATCGTCGACACGCTCGCGCCATTTCCGCTTGCCGTGTGATTCCGCAGCACCGTCTCGCGCGTCGCCGGATCCATCAATTCGTTCATCAGCCGCAGTCCGGTCATCGCGTCTTTCGCGTAGCACACCGCTTTCCCGTAGCTTGGCGCGATCTTCGTCTGCG
>WNFF01001060.1_pt1 | contig 23837 bp, 22 predicted proteins | sample 5400441 | NCBI WGS metagenome assembly WNFF01 (sample SAMN13153345, study PRJNA577476) | soil metagenome | isolation source: 120 cm saprolite under Douglas fir tree site 2 hole 3 replicate 1 | place: USA:California | collected 2015-04-18
TTATGCGGAGGGCTTCGATCCGGTGCTTTCTGAGGATGCCCGGCGGCATTATCACGATACGAGCCGCAACCAGAGCGGACTTGAGGATTATGTCCGCCGCCTGCAATCTGCGGAAGCGCTGGTCGTGCAATTCCCGGTCTGGTGCTTCGGCATGCCGGCGATGCTCAAGGGCTTTCTTGATCGGATGATCATGCCGGGCGTGGCCTTCGACATTTCCGATCCCGCCCGGGTGAAGCCGATGCTGGGCAATATCAGGCGCATCACCGGCATCGTGACCTATGGACGACCGTGGTGGATGGCGCTCGCCATGAGTGATCCGCCGCGCAAGATCGTCAAGCGTTACCTGGCGTGGTTCGCCAACCGCCGCGCGCGGGTCGATTATCACGCGCTCTACCACATGAATGTCGCGACCGCCTCCCAACGCGCCGCGTTCTTGGGAAAAGTCAGGACCGCAATGGCGGGCTTAAGGTGACCGGCAGGAGCGCTGCAACGCGCGGCCAACCGGCCTTCCGTGGGGAGCTTGCGTATGGGGATTTTGACACAAACCGGCGCCGGCTTCGTCCCGCTGCCACGTGAATGGGCATTCCGGTTACTTTCATATCATGAAAATGACTTGCACAAAGTGCAATTCTCCGCTTTAGTCGCCCTACCTCTCGGAACGCACCGACGGCGACTTCCCAATGCCACGTCCGCTCGCCTTAGGTATATTCCTGCCCAATGCGAAGGGCGGCGCCATCATGGCGGAGACCTCGCCGCCTCAGTACCTGCCATCCTGGAAGCTCAACGCCCTTAACGCGAAAGTAGCCGAGGATGCGGGTTTCGCATTCCTGCTCTCCATGGTGAAGTGGCGCGGATTCGGCGGCGTCACCAGCCATTGGAACTATTCGCTCGAATCTTTCACCCTGATGGCGGCCTGCGCCGCGGTGACGAGCCGCATCGAGCTCTACGCCTCGGTCGCGATTTCCACCATCCATCCCGCCGTCATCGCCAAGATGGCATCGACCATCGACGACATCAGCGGCGGCCGTTTCGGCGTCAACATCGTCAGCGGCTGGAACAAGCTCGAGTACGAGCAGATGGGGCTGTGGCGGGGAGACGATTACTTCAAGCATCGCTACGAATATGCCGCCGAATATTTGCAAGTGCTGCGCATGCTGTGGGCGACGGGCCGCACCTCCCATGCGGGTCGCTTCTTCACGCTCGAAGACTGCAAGTCCTATCCGATGCCGTCGCGGAAAATTCCCATCGTCTGTGCGGGCCAGTCGGAGCGGGGGTTGCGGTTCACGGCCGAGCACGCAGACTTCAGCTTTCTGGGCGGACAGGACGATTCGCTCGACGATCTCGGAGCCCTCAATGCGAAACTGCAGGAGACCGCCCGGACCTTCGGACGCAACGTCGGAGCCTACGTACTGTTGACCGTGATCGCCGAGGAGACCGACGAGGCCGCATTCGCCAAACGCGACTTCTACATTGAGCACAGCGACAAGGTCGCCATGGCGGAGTGGGCGCGCGTTGCCGGCATGGATTTCTCGCGCGCAACCTACCGGGACCTCGCCGTCCAGACCTTCATGGCGATTCCTTACGTGGCCGGGTCGTACCAGACCGTCGCGAATTATCTCGACGGCTTGGCGGAGCAAGGGCTGGCTGGCGTCTGCTTCATTTTTCCCGACTATGAGCATGATCTGCAGCGCCTGATCGAAAACGTGCTGCCACGCCTCAAATACCGCCCCTCCGGGCAGGCGGACGGCGACGGCCACGCGAGCGGTCGCAGCGCCGCGACACCGGCTCCGGTCGCGGTCGGGCAGCGATGATCAAACGCGGCGCCGACCGTAGCGCGTTCTGGTCGCATGGAAGCGTAGTAGGGTGGGCAAAGCGAAGCGTGCCCACCGCTGTCGATGGTGGGCACGCTTCGCTTTGCCCACCCTACCTGTGATTCCAGTCGATCGAAATTCGCTCTGGCGGCAACGGCGGCCGAGGGCTCGTTGTGAGCGTTAAACCTTATCCGCGCGACATGCGCGGCTATGGTGCGCGGCCCCCGCATCTCGCTTGTGGCCGTCCTTCGAGACGCGCGCATCCTTCGACAAGCGCTCAGGAGCGCGCTCCTCAGGACGAGGCTGATGGATGATATCGATGTGATTTGCATCACGGAAACGCTGTACCAGGGAGGATCACGATGGCTAACGTCCTGATCACAGGCAGCGGCATCGGCATCGGCCGCGCCACCGCGATGGCTTTTGCGCGCGCCGGATACGCCGTGATGGCAACCGATATTCTCAACGACGAAGGGGCTGGGCTTGTCGACGAGATCCGCAACGGCGGTGGGATTGCCGAGTTCTTCCATCTCGACGTGACCGACACTGCGCGCACGAACGAGGTGGTGGCGGAGGTCACCACGCGGCATGGCGCGCTCGACGTGGTGGTGGCCAATGCCGGAATTGCTTATCGGATCCCGTTCGCCAAGATGACGGACGAGCTGTGGGACCACACCTTTGACGTCAATCTCAAGGGCATGCTGCGCATCGTCCGCGCCGCTGTCCCCGGCATGCAGGCCAAATCCGCCGGTGCGATCGTCGCAATTGCCTCCACCATGGGCTATCTCTACGGCTGGCACGAGCATTCCCAATATTGCGCCGCCAAGGCCGGGGTGGTGGGTTTCGTCCGTGGCCTCGCCTCCGAACTGGCGCGCGGCGGCATTCGCGTCAACGCGGTCGCGCCCGGCTTCATCCGCACCGCGCAAACATTGTCGGAGGAGCATTCACAGGGCGAAGCGGGACTGCGGCGGGCGACTGAATACATCCCGCTCGGTCGAGTCGGCGATCCGGCCGATATCGCGGACGTGGTGGTGTTCCTCGCCTCGGACGCCGCTCGCTACGTAACCGGCCAGACAATCGTGGTTGATGGCGGGATCCAGGTCGGCCGATATTGACCAGCACCAAACGGAGCGGATCAGAATGTCGGCGGCGTGTTGATCCAGACGGCGCGCATCCGGGTCTTTCCCGGGTTGCGGTACTCGTGCGGCAAATCGGAAGGAAAATAGAAGGAATCTCCCGCATTGAGCAGGTGGACTTCGCGGTTGATCGTCAGCTCAAGCTGGCCTTCCATCACATAGCCGACCTCTTCGCCCTGGTGCTGAAGTACGCCGGCCGTATGCCCGCCTGGCTCGATGATCACCACAAAGCCTTCGAGCAGCCGGCCATCCGCATGCGGGATGATAACCTCTGCCCTGACGCCTTCGCTGCCGGACCCCGATGCGTGTCCGATCACGGCCCGTTCGGCCGGGCGCAGGATCGTCCACGGCTCGGCGAAATCCTTGTTGAGGAGGGCAGATACGCTGAGGTTGAGCGCCTTGCATAGCCGATGCAGCGTGGTCAAGGACGGCACCGCGCGGTCGTTCTCGATCTTGGACAACATGCCCTCGGAGCACTTCGCACGCTCCGCCACGTCCTTGAGCCGCATGCGATTGAGCAACCGCGCGTGCCGCAACCGTGCACCGACCCGCAGTTCCATCGGCGACCTGTCGGCATCCTCGGTCGGCTCGGCCCGTACATTGCGGGCAGCTGCAGTTCGCTTCACGTGGTTTGCTCCAGGCGCAGTCATGGCGCTTTGATTCTAGCTACAATGTCTTGAATGACAGATAAGCGACTTTCCCACAATATGCGGCGTCAGGCGCAGAAGGGGCCGCCTCACGCCGAGGCGTCGTCTGTTGCACCGCGCAAGCGCGATGGTCTCCTAGCAGGCGGCCGGAATGCTGTGCGCGGACCGTCGGAATGGACGGCTAAAGCGTGCCGAGTTCGAGCATAATCTTAATGTCCTCGTCGCTTAAGGTGAAGCCAAAGATGTCGAGGTCCTGGCGCATATGCAGGCTATTGGTGGTTCCGGTAAGCGGCAGCATCCCAAGCTCGATCGCGAAGCGGAACACGACTTGCGCAACGGTCTTGCCGTGGCGCCGCGCGATGGCGATTAAGCGCGGCGATGACAGCACTTGCGGATTTGCGGTGAGCAGTGAAAAGCCCTGGTAGACGATGTCGTGGGTCTCACAGAGAGCCCGCACGTCCGCGTCCCACCGTTTGCGCGCGAAGCAACGGTTTTGAACGAAAGCCGGGGCGGTCTTCACGCCCCCGACGAGTGCGGCGAGTTGTTCGGACGAGATGTTGCTCACCCCGAGCAAGCCTACCCGGCCGGCGCGCACTGCTTCCTCCATCGCGCGCCATATCTCCCAATCGGCTTCAGCGAGGCCGTAGCCGCGCGATGGACTGTGCAGGATGTAGCTGTCAATGCGGGTCACACCAAGGTGCTTAAGGGAGCTGTCGATTGACTGCTGCACCTGAGTAGCAAGATCCGCGTCGGGATCGTACGGCAGCCGATGATCCTGGCCGCGCGGCCAGGTAAATTTCGTCTGAAGGAAGAGCTGCTCGCGCGTGACGCTGCCTGACGCGACGGCGCCGCCAACGGCAGCGCCAACCCCCGCTTCGACGTAGTGTTTGCGCTGGTTCGCCGTATCGATGGCGCGGAAGCCACAAGCGATGGCGTCGGAGGTCAGCGCTTCGGTGCGCTCCTCCTTCCAGGCCGTGCCATACATGATTGATGGGACGGCCACGCCGCGCACTCGGCGCGTCTCCCCGATTTGCATGGAGCACATTATCGCAGGCTCTCGTACTGTTGGAAATCTATGGTGACGGTTAACGATTTGGTTAACCGTATGGTAGATTAGACTGAGCCGGGCTTTGCAGCGGTTGCCGCTGTTCGATCTGTCCGCAGCCGCGGGCCCATCCGAATGGTTTCCGGAGCTTCGGCCCCTCGAAGGCTTTCCGAGGCGCTCCCGGCCCCTACAGGGCGCTGATCGTTCATCGTGGGTTCATCCGACCACATAGTAGACTGGCAGCTGAGCGATTTTCCACGCGTCATCGCTCATATTCGAACCCGCAGCTCGCTGTGGTCTTTTGTGGTCGACATGGAATGAAATAGGCCGGGGAAGGGGGATGAGTGTCGTGGGGGCACATTACTGTTGCGTATGTGGCGGCGTCGGAATGCTGCTCTATGCCGGTGCGGCGCTTGCCCAAGCAGACATAACCGCGGGTTCAATCGGCACGAATTCGGTCGAGACAAGTTCGATCGACATGAGTGCGGTTGATCGCGTCGACGAGTGCATGGTGGCGCAGCTTTGCATCGACCGCTACCTCTGGTCGCTATACGCGCGAACGCGAAAAATCGATACGATCAGGGTGCCGGAACAGATAAAGGTGACGGTTAAGCGGAAAGGCAAAACCAGGATTGTCACAAAAACGATCACCAAGCTCGTAGACGAGGATTTCACCTGGAAGGATCCAAATGCCGCCGAAAGGGCCAGGATGTCGCCCGTGGATTACGTGATTCGCGGCCTGAACCCTAGTTTCAGGGTCACGCTCTATCACGCGCTGCGCGCGCTCGACGATGCCGGCCTGATGCCAGGTATAACGAGCGCGTTTCGCGATGATTATCGGCAAACCATCGCGACGGGCCAGAAGGCCCAAAGCGACAGGTCGTATCATGGTGGAAGCTTCCGCGGCGGCTACGGTCACGGGCTTGCGGCCGACATCGTGAGCGTAAAGGGCGAGACACGGGCAGAGCGATGGGTTTCCAGTGAGCAACTGTGGAAATGGATCGATATGCACGAAAAAGAGCTTGGAATCGGAAGACCCTATCTCGATCGAGACGCGCCGCATGTCGCTCCGATCGATGGCAAGGAATATGCGGCTCACCACGTCCAGCCGAATACGAAACAAGCCGAATCGAAGGCGAAGAGGCGCCAGCGGCTGGCTCTGCGCAACGACCACACCATGTCGAAGCGCCCAAGAGTGGCAAGACCTTCAAGGGCGTAATCCAGACCACAAACGCATTCGACTTGAGTCGGGTCCCTCGCGGGTACGAACCGCCGGCACGCGTTTGACCAACGCCTGCACGACCGGCATTGCAAACAGTCACAGGCATTTATCGTACATCGAAGCTCCGCCGGGTCATCTTCAGCACTGGAGCCACCGCACAACCAGCGGTCGGTCTACCTCCCGCAACGGAAAGATCGATCTTACCTCGTTTGAGCCGTTCGGCAGCCGGCCTCGATAGCTGCCGGGGGCGGCCGGATGACGGCAACGGGGGAGAGGGCCCCCCCAACTCGTGCGGGCCGCGTTTTCAAGGCCTGCATGCTGGCACGTTGATTGCTTAGTTTGAATAATTGCAATCAATTCCCCGACCGTGGATGGGAGCCGCAAGCCATGTCGACCGTTGCGATTTCTGCGACTTCGGTTGCTGCGCCCACGGGGCGATCAGCGCTGTGGAAGTCCCTGTTCGTGCAGGTGTTGGCGGCGCTTCTTCTCGGCATCGTCCTTGGGATTGCAACCCCTGGTTTCGCCATCGAACTCAAAATCCTGAGCGACGCCTTCCTCAAGCTGATCGGGATGGTCGTCGCCCCGATTGTGTTCTGCGTCGTCGTGCACGGTATCGCGGGGGCGGGCGATCTCAAGAAAGTTGGCCGCGTCGGCGTCAAGGCGCTCATCTATTTCGAAGCCCTGACAACCATCGCCCTGGCACTCGGCATCGTGCTCGCTTTCGTGTTCGGGCCCGGACGCGGCATGAACATCGACACCTCGATGCTCGATGCCAATGCGCTCAATACCCATGCCGAAAACGCCCACAAGCTTCAAGGCGCCGGCATCGGCAGTTTCATGATCAACATCATCCCGACCACTTCGATTGATGCGCTTGCCCGCAACGACGTTCTCCAAGTGCTGTTCTTCGCCGTGATCTTCGGCGTCTCGCTGGCGCTGGTGGGCGGCGAGAAGGGCGAAAAGGTGACCACGCTGATAGACGCGGTCTCCGCCATCCTCTTCCGCGCCATGGGCCTGATCGTGCGCGTGGCGCCGCTCGGCGTACTCGGGGCCGTCGCTTACACGGTCGGCAAATACGGGGTGGGGTCGCTCCGGCAGCTGGTCTCGCTCGTCGTGCTTTATTATTTGGCGCTCTCGGTGTTCGTCGTGGTCGTGCTTGGCTTCGTAACATGGCTCGCCGGACTGAACATCTTCAAGTTCCTGGCCTACATGCGCGAGGAGCTCACCATCGTGCTGGCAACCGCGTCCTCCGATGCGGTACTGCCGCAGATCATGAAGAAGCTCGAGCGGTTGGGCGTGAAGAAATCTGTGGTCGGCCTGGTCGTGCCGACCGGCTACTCGTTCAATCTCGATGCCTTCTCCATCTACCTCACGCTCGCAGTGGTGTTCATCGCCCAGGCTACCAACACGCCGCTCTCGCTCGGTGACCTGCTTCTGGTGCTCGGCGTGTCACTCGTCACGTCCAAGGGAGCGCACGGTGTGCCGGGCTCGGCGATCGTGATTCTGGCCGCGACGCTCAATGCGGTGCCGACCATACCGGCGATCGGCCTGGTGTTGGTGCTGTCGGTCGACTGGTTCATCGGCATGGCGCGCGCGCTCGGCAATCTGATCGGCAACTGTGTTGCGACCGTGGTGATCGCGGCCTGGGAGGGCGATCTCGACCACGCGACCGCCACCCGTGTGCTCGACGGCAATGAGCGCGTTGACGTCACCACGGGATAATCCGAGTCGTATTGACTGTCATAAAAGCGAAATGATCGCGTCTATAGATTCGCACAGCGACTTCTCGCACAGAGATTTGGCGACGTTTGATGAGGCCGAGCGGGATTTGCGCAGAGGCTGGGGCGCAAAATGAATTTTATGTATCACGGCAATCCATCAACAACGGATCTGTGGCAATCCCTTGGCGCTTACCCAAGCCGACTCATCAGCCAACCCTTCATCGCGCTGACTTCTGTCCTGAACGTAGCAGTGGTGGGTATCGGTCTCGTCGCGGCCGAGCCGGGGCGTGCGGCGTCACTTGACGAGGGGGTTGAACATTACCGGGCCTATCTCATTGCGGATGTCGACCGCACTTTGACGAGCGCGAAGAGGCTGCGTGACAGCGCCGCCGCCGGCGATCTAACAGCCGCAAAGCAGGCATGGATCGAAGCACGAGTCGGCTGGGAACGTTCTGAAGTCTTCACCACGGGATTTGTGCCTGAACTCGATAGAGATATCGACGCATGGCCGAACGGTCTCGTTGGATTCCACGCCATCGAGGCCAGATTGTTCGGCGCCAGCCAGACTGACTTCGCCAATGAAGTGAACGGATTGCTGCTCCGTCTCGCGGAGCTGAGCAGCTCCGTCCGTGACATCAAATTGACTGCCCAGGGGCTGCTCAATGGTGTCGTCCGGCTCGCCTTTGAGGTTGGCGAAAGCAAGGTGGACGGCGGCGAGTCGCGTGTGAGCGGTACATCGCTGAATGACATGCGCAACAACGTGGACGGAATAGAACTCGCCTACCGGACCATCTTCGCGTCCGAGGTTGACGCCCGCGATCGGCAGCTCGGCGCGGGCTTGCAGCGCAGTATCGATGAATTGAAGACCATGGTCGATCGACCCGCTTTGCGGCATCTCGACCCCGATCAGTTGCGCGCCGCGACCGAGGAACTGGTGCTGAAGCTGCAAAGTGCGGCGCCCCTGTTGCGGCTCGAAAAACCTGCGCTCGAAGCAAGCGCTAAGTAGGGTCGTGCGCGCCGCGCCGGCGGGCAATCGAACCGGCTGTTTGTTGACAATTGCCGCTCAAGGGTGGTTGCGATCATGCGACGAGGAACAATTTCTGCAGTTATCTTGCTGCTGCTGGGCGCGTTGCTGCGCAATGCGAACTCGTTTCCGTTGAGTAGCGGCGATCAGACGGTGTTGCCGCCTGGCACGGAGTTGAACGAGGAATCGCTTGATCGGCCGCGCGAGGTTTTTCGTTCGGAGGCGATCGGAGGCGCCAAGTCCTATTTGGTCAATCTCGGCGACCTCGCGTTTAATTCCAACAATATCCTCGGTGATCCTGCACGGAGCGCCGGCATGAGTTGCGGCACCTGTCACGTCAACGGCGCCGGCAATAGCAGGCTCTATGTCCCAGGCATGTCCACGCGGCCCGGTAATTTCGATACAACCGGCCCGCTGTTCAATCCCAAGGCGCACAATGGCGTTCGCGATCCGGTCAGGATCCCGAGCCTGCGTGGCGCTCGTTTCCTGGCGCCGTATGGCAACGACGGCAGGACTTCGTCGCTACGCGATTTCGTGCGCAATGTCATTGTCAACGAGTTCGCCGGCCCGGAGCCGTCGCCGGCCGTCCTCGACGCATTGGTTGCCTACATTGAGGATATCGATTTCCTGCCCAACCTGAACCTCGCCACCGGCGGCCGATTGACGGCGAGAGCGGGCGCCGCCGCGCGTCGGGGCGAGGTGCTGTTCTCCAAGCCCTTCCCACAGGACCCGCAGCTCAGTTGCGCGGCTTGCCATATTCGTTCGAGCGGTTTCGTAGATCACCGGCAGCACAGCGTGGGTTCCGGCGGGTTGTTCAGGACACCGACTCTGCTGAATGCGAATTTCAACGCACCTTACTTCCATGATGGGCGATATGACAGCTATGACCAGGTGGTCGCCCATTTCGATCGCGCGTTCGAGCTCGGCCTTTCGCTCCAGGATCGCGCCGATCTCGTCGCCTATCTTGCGGCGATCGGCGACGGCTTGCAGCCGTACGAACGTGATGGCGTCACGGCGCAACTCAAGGAGATCAACGATTTCGCCAGTGTTCTCAATATCGCCATCCCGGCCCATGACACCGATGTGATTGCGCTCGCCGTGCATACGGTCGGCCGCGAACTGCGCGAACTCGTCGAGCAGTTTCCCAGCCTGAAGGATACCACGGTGGAGGGCGGCAGTGAGGAACGTCTCAGTGCCCGCAAGGAGCTGAAAAACCTGGTGCTCATGGTGCGGAGAATCGGGGTCGCAGCGGCAGCGGGACATTTTGACGAGGCCGTTGCCGAATATCAGAACTATCGCAAGTTGACCTTTGCGGCAGTCCCGATCGTGCTCAAGGCTGCGGAGCCCTGGTCCTTGTTCAATCCGGCCGTCCACAACGCGCATTTTGCCGAACTGCGCCAGTTGCTTCAGTCGGCTCAGAAGCTCCCGCGCTGACTGCTGCACGGTGAGCGACCGACTCATGGAAACAGAAAATTCGGTGCTTGAAACAATTCCCTAACGTCATTGTCATGTTCGGCAGGCACAAGAAAGCGGCCTGCAATCCAGCAGACTCTGCAATTCAGCCAGAGAGGCCACGATGCACACGAACATTCGCATTTGGAAACAAAAATGCGGACTGACGACACTCTTTTATACATCGATCCTTGCGGTGTCCGCTCTCGGGTTCGGCACCGGCGCCATCGGCGCACCCGACAAGAATAAAGGGGATTCTGATCAAGCGGATTCGATAAAGACTGCAAGCCCGATCAAGCACATCATCATTCTGATCGGCGAAAATCGCGGCTTTGACCACACCTTCGGCGTCTACATACCCAAGGGGAAGAAGCAAACAATCTCCAACATTCTATCCAAGGGTATCGTCAATCTCGACGGCACCCCGGGGCCGAAATTCTCATTGGCCCAGCAGTACGCGGTCACGCCGCAAGCGTCGTGGTATTTCGGCGCGCCGGACGCCGCCAAGACGCCCTACAGCCCTACCAATCTGATGCCGCAGCCCAACACGAACGGGGCTCCGTCGGCGCAAAGCACGACCGGGGCGCCGTTCACGAGCGTTGCGATTGTTCAAGCTGCCGGCGAGACGGATATCAACCCTGACGACCTCGATCTTCTCACGACCGGAGCTACCGGCCTGCCGACGGGCGTGCTCGATACCAGGGTGCCCGGCGCGGGCAGTCTTCCGCCGGGCCCGTTCCAGCTGCAAGGGCCGAGCCTCACGGACGACGACTATACCGGGGATATGACCCACCGTTTCTTCCAAGCGGCCCAGCAGCAGGACTGCAGCCTTGCCCATGCGACCAAAGCCAATCCGACCGGCTGTCTCAACGACCTCTTCGCCTTCGTGATGGCCACCTACTCGGCAACCAACAAGAGCCAAGGCAATGAGATGGGCTTCTACAACGCCGAGCAGGAGCAGGCGACGCTGTTGAAGCAGCTCGCCGACCGCTTCACCATGAGCGACAATTTCCATCAATCATTCCTCGGCGGCACCGCCGCAAACCATGTCATGTTCGGCCATGGCGACGGCATTTTCTGGAGCGACGGCAAGGGTCACCCGGTGACGCCGCCAGTGAGCATCGCCAATCCGAATCCGAAACCCGGCACCGTCAATCAGTACACAGTCGACGGCAATTTCGTTAACTGCTCCGACTTCACCCAGCCCGGCGTGGCCCCGATCGTTCGTTATCTCGAGGGCCTGCCCTACGCGGCCGAGCCGAATTGCAAGGAACGCGCTTACTACATGGTGAACAATGTCAGTCCCGGCTACCTGCCGAACGGCGCCCTGGCGGGAGGGAGTACCGTTCCGCCGTCATCCGTCAGGAACATCGGAGACGCGCTGATCGAAAAGAACATCTCCTGGGCCTATTTCGGCGGTGCCTACAATGACGCCGTGATCCTCGCAAATGCGGCTGTCAAGGCGAACCCGACCAGTCCCAACCTCACTGCGGCCGCCCTTGCCGACCCGGCTCATGCTCTCGGCGTCGCCTACTGCCAGATCTGCAATCCGTTCCAATACGACACCTCGATCATGGCCAATGCCGCCGTCCGCACGGCGCATATCAAGGATACTGCGGATCTGATCGCGGACATCCACAACAACACGCTCCCGGCGGTCTCCATCGGCAAGCCCGACGGATTGCTGGACGGTCATCCTCAGAGCTCCAAAATCGATCTTTTCGAGGGCTATATTCAACACGTCCTCGATGCACTCGAGGCTAATCCGCATCTCAAGGCGGAGACGGCCATTTTCATCACCTTTGACGAGGCGGGCGGCTACTGGGATTCGGGGTTCGTCCAGCCGATCGACTTCTTCGGCGATGGTCCGCGCATGCCGTTCTTGATTCTGTCGCCCTATTCGACGGGCGGCCGGATCAACCACTCCTATGCCGACCACGTATCGCTGCTGAAATTCATTGAGCGTAACTGGCACCTCGCGCCTCTCACAGATCGCAGCCGCGACAATCTTCCCAATCCGAAGTCCAAAAAGGACAATTCCTACGTGCCGACCAATATGCCGGCTCTCGATGACCTGTTCGACGCCTTCGATTTTGACGCCAAGCCGGTCAATCAGCCCTACACCGAGTAGCCTGCTGCGAGAAAGCGCCGGCGCCATCGCGGTGCCGGTGCGGTGATGTTCCTGGCGTCGATCTGGCCTGCCGGCCCGGTTGACGCCAGTTGCGTCACCGTAAACACCATTCCGGGATTTCCTCCGATGTCCAAAATGCTGGTTTCTGCCGTGGTGGCATTTGAAGTCCTGTCGGCCCCTTGCGCCCGCTGTGGGGATCAACCGCACCAATTCTCGGCCGACCTCGTTTACGACAACGCCGGGGTCCGTACCGCTCATTCAGGCAAGCTCAACGTTGCGGACCACAGAATACGCATCGAACCCCCCGCTCTTGTGGTCGGATTTTTTATCGTACGCAGCGACGCCGCTGCCGCCTATTTCGTTAAGCCGGCGCAGCGCGTATTTATGGACGCGAAACAGTCCAGCGAGCTCACGCAACTCCTGGTGCCGGTCGATCCAGACGATCCTTGCCGCCAATGGCAAGCCATGGCGCAAATCGCCGGTGTGACCGATCAAGGCGCCGCATGGCGTTGTGAGCGCATCGGCGACGAGGCGATAGCGGGGCGCCGCACTATTAAATACCGGGCAATCTCGCCGCGCGAGGACCGGTATCTCATATGGATCGATCCCCGCATCGATTTCGTCGTGAGGCTCGAGGCCGATGACGGCTCCACCGTGGAGGTCGCGAACATTCAGGAAGGACCGCAGCCGGCGCAACTGTTCGAGATTCCGGCCGGCTACGTGAAATTCGATCCACAGAAGCTCATAGATCGCATCAAGCAGAGTGACGTGTGGGTCGAGTCGCCGCAATAACCCTCAGATGGCGGCGCCCGCCCGCATTGGGGTGGACCATCGGTTAATCGGCAGGCCAACGGAGTTCCGGAAATCAAACGTGCCGAGGGGGGGCATCTCCGCTCAGCGCGTGCCGATTGCGGGGATCGCTGCCCGCAAGGGCGAGGAGCTTCGGATTCCTCGCTGGCGCATTTCTGGCGGCTATCACTTCGGTGGCTGCACTTGCCTGAAATATCTCGAATCCGGCGGTGCCTGGTCCTTCTTGGTGGGCATCAAGAACCCATCCCCACTCAGGAAATACGTGTCCGTTCCGATGACCACGTAGTTGTTGCCCTCGGCGCAAGAAATTCGGCCCCAGTGAGGATAGGGATTGGGATTGCGCCGATACGTCTTGTCGACGCTCCATGGCTGCGTCAGCGCATGGTCGAATACGGTGATTTCCTCATGAAGGAGGTTTGGGTTGTTCTTGTCGAGGTGAAACCGCTCCTTGAAGGTCGACTGGTTGTCGAAGTGCAGAGGCAGCCCGGTTGCGTCGTAAGCGCGAGGCCCTTTGAAGGGACCGCGCGTTTCGACTTCAAGCACATCGTAGACGCCGTCGCCGTCTTCGTCGATCCAACGGCCGATCGAATACCCCTGATAGGTCGGCTCCACATCCATAGGCCAGGGACGGCCGTCGGTGAAAATGCGACGAAGGTCGGTGCCGACCGAAACATATGTGGTCTCCGGCGTGATGATGTACTCCTGCGCCGGAGCCGACATCATGCTCGGCATGCCCCCAGGGATGCACTTGGCATGGTCGATGAAATTGCCCTGCCCGCCTTTGGCCTGGTCGGCCATGCTTTCCTCATGGACCTTTTGGTACTCCGGCGTCAGCGGCGCTTGTTGCGCCGGCCCAAACCGCTTGGTCGGATCGAACTTGACGCCCTGGCCTCCGAAGGTCGGGTTGATCGCGTCCCATTGACCTTTCCAGTTGGGGTATTTCGACCCCTCGGCCGCCTGTGCGTTGCCGATCGCTGCGGTCAGTGCGACGACGAGCGCGAACACTCCGGTCGTGCTTGCACCAATCATTGATCTAGTCTCCCTGTTATCGGCGTTCTTTCAACGCGAAGAACACATGCCTCAATATGAGGATACATCGTCTATCGCAGGCCGCATTTAGCAAGATCTTATGGCCAAGGACGCGAATTCGATTGGCGTTGGCCAAGCTGTCGTGCCATCCGCAACCTGCGGATCATACTGCCAACACTAGCACTGCGCTTGGCCGCACGGGGTTAAGGCGAAGGGAGAGGCGTTCATGCGTCACCACGCGCTGTTGGGTGCACTCATGTCAGCCGCGCTTGCGGCTTCGATCGGCAGTGCAGTTGCGTGGGACGATGCCAAATACCCGGACCTCCAAGGGCATTGGGCGCGTTTCACCGTGCGGGGTGTGCCCGGACAGCCTTCATTCGATCAAACCAAGCCGTGGGGGGCGGGCCAGCAGGCGCCGCTGACACCGGAATACCGCGCCATCTTCGAGGCAAGCCTCGCGGACCAGGCCAAGGGCGGCGAGGGCAACTCCGGGGCGAGCAGAATTTTTGGAGGAATTGATGAAGCGTCGAAAGTTCATTAGCGCCGTCCCGGCAGCCATTCTGTTGGCCCAGCGGCCATCTGCGGCCATCGCTCAGACGCGGAAAAAGGGCGTCATGCTCATGAACCGGATCGGGTCGTCGTCCTCGCAGCTCTACATCGCCAACGCCGACGGCACGGACAAGCGCATGCTCACGGACAGCCTGTGGGAGGACGCGATGCCGCTCTATATCCCGGCGAAGGTCTACTGATCTCGCGAGGCGCTGGTTTCTTCGCGGACGCTCTTGGTCGCAGAACGCGTGAAATGCTGAATGCATCGGCGAATGGAGTAGTCCATAATATCCACTGGTTGTCATCGAAGAGGCTTGAATTGAGCGGCAAAAATTGCGCCACCGCGAGGAGGTATCCATGTTGCGCGTAGGTACAATCACGTTGCTGTTTGGGATCATCGCGGCTGCGATCACTTGGCCTGAAGCTGAGTTGTTCGCGCAAGCGCCGGCCGACCCGAATGGCGCCCCCAACCCATACCGTCTCGACGCGAATTGGCTGAAGATGCCCGATGGCCGCAATATGGGACAGGTGACGGGGGTCGATATCGGTCCCGACGGCAAAAGCGTCTGGGTTTTCGAGCGATGTGGGGCAAGAGACTGTGTCAACTCTACGCTTAATCCTGTCGACAGATTCGATGCCTCGGGAAATTTTGTGTTGGGCTTTGGCCAAGGTCTCTTCAACCACCCCCATGGCTTCTATGTCGATCGCGAGGGCAATGTGTGGGCGACTGACAATGTTGGTGGCAATGGCAAGGGCCATCAGGTCATCAAGCTCAGTCCAGAGGGCAAGGTACTGCTGACGCTTGGCAGACCCGGTGTCGCAGGTGACGGGCCCGACATGTTCAACGCGCCAACGGATGTCGCCGTTGCCGCCAATGGCGACATCATCGTTAGTGATGGGCATGGCGGCAACACAAACGCGCGGATCGTCAAGTTCACCAGTGGCGGCAAGTTCATTACGGCGTGGGGCAGGCGGGGCTCCGGCCCTGGCGAGTTCGGGGTCAATCATTCGCTGGCGATCGATTCGGCAGGCCGTATATTCGTCGCTGACCGATCCAATAATCGTATCGAGATATTTAGCCCGGACGGTGTGTTCCTCGCGGAATGGAAGCAGTTCGGCCGCCCAAGCGGCCTTTTCATCGACAAGAACGACATTCTCTACGTTACCGATTCCGAATCCAACATGGCGCAGAATCCGGGCTTCAAACGGGGCGTGCGAATTGGCAGCGTGAAGGATGGTAAAGTCACCGCCTTCATTCCGGAGCCTGCTCCGCCGAAAGAGGGGACTGGCGCTGCTAGCAACAGCTGGGGAGAAGCCGTGGCCGCGGATGATGCGGGCAATGTTTTTGTTGGAATGTACGAAGCTGGGACCGTAGCGCGGTACGTCAAAAAATGATTCGGATTTAGCGATTCTGGCAATAGCCGCGGTCTTAGCGACGCTAGTGCCGCGCATACAGTCGGTCAGGGAGGCACAGATTTTCATCCAACGATCAGCGGCAAGCGTCCCGAGTTGGCTCCGCGGCATAGCCGCTCTTGCGGCGCTTGCGTGCGTAGCCGCTGGGGGCGATGACGCCCAAGCGGCCGGCGACTATCCGCGCCAGCCGATCCGCATCCTCGTGCCCTACGGGCCTGGCGGCGCCGGCGATATGACCATCAGGCTGCTTGCAAACAAGCTCAGTCAAAACCTGAAGCAGCCGTTTGTCATCGAGAATCGGCCAGGCGCCGGCGGCATCGCCGCCATGCGGGCCGTATTGAGCGCTCCGGCAGATGGATACACGCTCGGCGAAATGGGGAACGGACAGGCGATCAGCATGAGCCTGTTCCAGAGCCTGCCTTACAACGTGCTCAAAGATTTTACGCAAATCTCCGTCGCGGCAAACTTCGCGATGCTGTTGGTGGTTCCACCCACCTCGCCCTACAAGACGGTAAGAGACGTGATTGACGCCGCACGCAAGGCGCCGGGCAAGCTCAACCTCGGAGCGATCAATCCCGGCAGCACACAGAATCTCTCGGCGTACTTATTCCAGCAGGTCAGCGAGGCGGAGTTCACCATCGTCACCTACCGCACTACGCCGGACCTGGTGACAGCGCTCCTGCGCGGAGATGTCGATCTCGGGTTCGATTATTTTGCCGGACTCGAAAGCACGATTGGTCCGGACAAGCTTCGTGTCATCGCCACCTCCGGCGAGGTGCGCGATCCTTTGCTGAAAGACGTACCAACCGCAAAGGAGAGCGGGCTGCCGGCTTATGTAGTGACCAGCTGGAATGGGGTCGGAGCGCCCGCCGGCGTTCCCGCCGAGATCATCGCCGCGCTCAGCGCCGAGATCAGACGGGCGCTAGAGGCGCCCGACGTCCGGGACCGGATGCTGCGGCTCGGCCTGGAAGCGCGCGGGAGCACACCGGAAGAAATGCGCAATCGGATGGCCGCGGATGCAGCCAAATGGCGCGAGGTCATCGAGAAGGCAGGAATTCCGAAGCATTGAACGTGGCTGCGATCCTCCCGCGAGAGCCGAGGCAAGACGAGATCACGATGCAGACCTGAAAGCGGTCCGATCAGCCACGCTGGACCGGGGGTCGAGTAGAGCCATCGGTGCGATCACGCACGTCGCCGATGACCAAGATCTCGCGGTGATGAAACCTGACGGCATTGATTTTGTTGGGAATTCCAAAATTAGTTCGTTTTGCCTCTTCGACAATCGTAGGTATTATAGTACCTATCGACTGCCGTCGGCGCCCGGCATAAATTTCTAGAGCTGACAGGCGTCCGGATAGCTTGGACGCCGCGATCAGGGTGCGACGCGGTCTGAATCAGCGCATCACCCCTCCAGCCGGTAAGTGCCTCATACCATTTGGAAACTCCTCCATCGCGTCATTGTGACGCAGATCAGTCCAAAAATTGTGGCCGGCGCCCGGGGATATAAAATCCCGCTAAGTCGGCCACGGGAGGAAACACAAAATGAATGGCTTGGACGCGGAACGAGCGGCCGTCTCGGTAAGCCTTCGACATCTTAAGCTGTTCGAGAGCGTGGCGCGCCTGTCAAGCGTTCGTCGCGCATCCGAAGAATGCCACCTTTCCCAACCCGCCGTCACGCAAGCAATCGCGAAGCTCGAAGAGCAGATAGGCGTCAGCTTGCTTGAACGAGGCGCCAGCGGAAGTTATCGCAACGAACTCGGCGCTATTTTCCAGCGGCGAACAGAGCGGCTGTTCGCGCAAATCGAACTGGCGCTTATTGAGCTCGGAGTGCCGGCTTGTCACGTCCCTATGATGGCCGGCCGCATTACGAGATCACAAATCCGCAGCCTGACAGCCATTGTGGAAAATGGATCATTTGCCCAGGCCGCACGTGCTCTTGGAATCTCGCAGGCAACGTTGAGCCGCGCCGCCCGTGATTTGGAACGCGATCTACGCAAGCCGCTTTATCACCGAACCGCGTCCGGGATCGCGGCGACACCGGCTGCGGCTGAATTTGCGCGCAGGCTCAAGCTTGCCGCACGAGAGATCGAGTGGGGCATTGAGGAGCTGGATTCGGCCAAGGGAAGTCTCAGGGGTCAAATCGTGATTGGCGCCATGCAGCTTGCCGGGAGCTTCCTGCTGGCGTCAGTTCTCAACGAATTCATTTCAACCTATCCGCATGCCAACGTTCGAATCTCGAACGGCAGCTCCGGCGCCATGCTGAGGAGCTTACGAGGCGGCGACGTTGATTTTGTGATCGGGTTGCTCAGGGATCCAGTCCCGGAAGGCTTGATCGAGGAGCCTCTGGCTGAGGCGCCTTATGTGATCGTCGCGCGGCGCGGACATCCGCTTTTCCGCAAGAGGAAAGTCTTGCTCGATGATCTTTCGGATTACGACTGGGTGGTCGGAACCCCCGGAGCTTGCCGGCGCGTTTGTTTCGACACGCTGTTTGCGGGCCGGCGTAAACCGCAGGCACGGGTGGAAACATCCTCCCTGCCGACAATCCGCCTCGTGCTTGCGCGCAGCGACTGCCTTACGCTGCTCACCTCCTATGAGCTGATGTACGAGGATGACGCGCTCGCCGCGGTGCCTTACGGACCAATCGAGCCGGTTCCTTCGATCGGGGTGACGATGCGGGACAACTGGTTGCCGACGCAACTTCAGGTGAATTTCCTTCGCCTCATGCGCAAGCAAATCACGGCGTCACCGCTGCCTATAAAGGAGCTGCTGAGAGCGAGCTAAAGCGGTTCCCGGTCGATCTGAATCGGCGCTCGCCCATCCACCGCCGTCACCCGCGGGCTTGACCCGCGCGAGTCTATCTCCTTGCATCGATTTTGCAAAGATGATGGATGCGCGGGTCAAGCCCTCGCATGGCAACCAAGTGGATCTAATCGACCGGGAACCGCCATAAGCAACGACAATTAGCAATCTAGCAAGGAGGGGGACATGCTCGCACGCCGTGAGAGGCGCAAATCTCAATCGCAAAGTAAGCTGCTCTACCTTGTCGAGTTGGCAGGCCAAGCGCCCTACAATATATATGGCTTCGTCGTAGCCCTTCTGCTGGCAAGTCTATTCGTCATCACGGTTGGCTACGCTCACCTCTACTATCGTGGAGCTCTCTTTTCTCTTCCATTCTGGGTCGCCATAGCAGAGTGCAGCCTGACGGTGTTGATGATGTTGTATTACTCGATCTGCTTTAGCTCATGGCTTGGTCTCGATAAGTTCCGACAAAAGGAGATCATAAGGTCGAACGCCTCCGACAATCGCATTCACCGGAATAATGTCCTATTCCACCTTGCGGCAACCATCGGAGTATTTTATTTTTTTGGACTCTCCGTCTTGGCGGCGCGTGAAATATTACCCGATATTCTGGTTGTCGGAAAAGATAATGCGTCAGAAAATGCGGTTATGCTCTATGTACTGAACATGACCACATTCGGTTATGGGTATGAGATTGCGCGAATTGCCGGCTATCCACTTGTTGAGGCCGAACCTAACAACACACATTACCTTTTTGCACTATACTGTAAGGTATACAGTTGGTACTTTGCGAGCGTCATACTAAAAGTTATCGTCGGGTATTGCTGGCGCACTCTAAGATCTTTCTTGGGAGAATAGTCACGGTTAACAAGAAATCGACCGCAAGCTGGCGCCGCCGACCGATTCCTTGCGTGTCGCGCTCATGATGCTGGCACGCCGCGGGCAGCTGGAAAGCGGCAACGTACTCAGGGTGAAGGCGACGAATCGTTAGTCCTCAACCCATTCTTGGATTTTCCCTCGCCAGAGCCTCAGCCTATGCCGGGAGGTTGAGCCGTTCAGATAACGTACGAACTCTGTCCAGCAATCACGCTTGGCATCCACCTTCCACCATTTATCGAAGAACTGAGGCATGCGGAGAGTATTAGTGAGGCACCGAAACGCTTGTTTCATCTCCCGAACTGACCCTGAACCAAAGTCGAACACAAAAATTGCAGGGCAATGGATGATCGGAAAGCGTCGCTCATCCAAATAGTCCCGATCGCAAGTCAAAAGGATCAGCCCATTCCTAAGCGCATAAGCGATTTGATCACCGTCGTCGTGACCACCTAAGCCGGCTTCCCGATTTGTTTGAACTTTTGCACCCATTTCGCGGACTAAATGAACAGCTTGCGGTGGAAAATCTTCGTCAGCATAGAAGCGCGCTTTAGCCCGACGAGCGCGATAGTCCAGAACTTGTTGTACTTCCTTCCGAGTGGGAGGATTTCGTTCGACCAGTACCTCCATGTTGACCCAAGTCATTTTTCCTATCCCAATACGGTCGCGCATGTGCGACGGCTGGAAACAAACTCACTTGCAACTCATCCTAATTTCTTCTATAGTAAAGAAAATATGAGGATGCAAGATGGAACTGACGACACTGGAGCAACACCTGTTGCTCGCCATCATCGCGCTCCAGCCGAACGGCTACGGGGTGTCGATCCAGGATCACATTAAGGCGCGCACCGGACGCGAGCCCTCGACCGGCAGCATCTATGCGAGCCTCGACCGGCTGGAGGAAAAGGGCTTTGTGAAGTCCCGCCAAGGCGAGGCGACTAAGGAACGGGGCGGCAAGCGCAAGCTCTACTTCACCATCACGGCGCCCGGCCAACACACGTTGAGGCAGTCGCTACAGGCAATCCATTCGCTGAGCCATGGCCTTCGTTGGAAGGGGGCGGCGATATGAAGAAGAGGCTTCGAATCTTTGTCCGGGATTCCCTCACAGGCAAGCTTTCCGACGATGCGATCCGGAAAGGCACCGTCATCCGGATCACAGAGAATGATGTTCTGCTGCCAGCCAATGTGAATCGTATTTTAACGACCAACTTCGATCGCATTTTGGAGCACCACTTTGTCCCGCGAGCAATTGTACAGCCTGAAACCACCGCAAGCGAACCACCGTGGCTTGCGGAATTCCTGCTTACTATGCTTTTGAAGCCATCTCACGTCGACGGCGTGACAGGTGACCTTAACGAGCGGTTCGCCAGCGAATGCCGAGACCTGGGGCAACGTCGGGCAATCTGGCGCTACTGGAGACGGGCGTTTGACTCGCTGTGGCCGCTCATGAGGCGCGCGATCGGCAAGGCGCTGAAGTGGGGCGCGGTGATCGCGGCGGTGAAGCGGTTGTTTTGACGAAGCCATTAGGACGAAGTAGTAGACAATGCGTCCCCCCGTACCGCCGACGAGCTGATCGACCCAATCATTTGCCGCACCGCACGAGGCGGTTTTTGGCCCCAAGCGGTCCATAGGGGGCGGACTGATTCTCACCGGGGGCAGACGTTGGAGACTCGGGAACGCCGCTCCGCCGACACGTCAAAACCTCTGTGCAGAGGTACTGGCAGCTCGCGCCGAGCTTGCTGCTTGCCGAAGCATTCCTCTATCTTGGCGGCCATGGAAAGCCTTACGGTCGCGTCCTGCCGAAAACTTATGGATGCTGCGGTAGAATCAATTTCCCATATCCGGGTAGTGCATCCACAATCGCAGCGACACTCGACTGCCTGCGGCTCGTCTGGTTCATCCTCGCGCGAGTGTCGGCGCGGGCAAAAATTGTCGCCGCCCTCTCGTCAAGAGAAGGGCGTTAAGGCGGTCCGTATCATCCCTCGGAGTAGGCGTCTCGATGCCAAGTAAGACGATCGACATTCATCCGCACATCATCGCCAACGACGAGAAGCGCTACCCGCTGGCGCCGCTCGGCGGCCATCAATCCGATTGGTCGCACTTGCGACCCGTCGGCGTCGACCAGATGATCGCCTGCGGTCACGGCTCACCCGAGCCGCTTCACCGGCGTGTTTTCGGTCGACATGCTCGCTGCCGACGCGCCGGAGCGTGTGCGCTACTGGTTTGACCGCGGACTCACCGGCATGCGGCTGTTCACCATCGGCAGCACCATGACGACCCAGGCGGACTGGATCGACGATCCGCGCGTCTACCCGGCGTGGGAGACCGCCAGCGAACTCGGCATTCCGATCTGCATGCAGATGTCGAAGCAGGCGTTCCCACAGCTCGTCAATCTGTTGAAGCGCTTCCCGCATGTGAAGGTCACTCTCGATCACCTGGCGCGGCCGGTGCTCGAGGACGGGCCGCCTTATGCGGCCGCCGCGAGCCTCTTCGAGCTTGCCCGGTTTCCGACCCTCTACCTCAAGGTGACGCCGCGCATCTTCACGGAATGCCGCAACGGCAAGGCGACGCCGGAGACGTTCTTTCCCAAGCTGGTCGGAGAATTCGGCGCCTCACGGATCGCCTGGGGGTCCAACTACCCGGCCTCGGAGGGCCCGCTCAAAAACCTGCTGGCAGTAGCGCGCGCGTCGCTCACGTGCCTGCCGCAGTCCGATCAGGACTGGATTTTTGCCAAGACCGCGCAATCGCTCTATCCGGCGTTGCGCGACAAGTAGGTCGGGCTCGACGATTCGCGCGGTCAGCATGCGGAACAAAGATCGATGATCATCACTGATTCAGGCCTCCACATTTGGCGCGCCGAAACTCCCGATCGACCCTGGCAGCCGGGACGCATGGCACATCTCGACACCCCGATCGGATATGAAGACCTCAGCGCCAGGATGGCGGAGGCGGGCGTCCATCGCGCGATCTTGATTCCGCCGTCATGGGAAGGCGAGCGTGCCGATTATTCTCTCGAAGCGGTCGCCCGCTACCCTGATCGGTTCGCCATCATGGGGCGGTTGCCGATCAACAAGCCGGAAGCCCGCGGGATGCTGGAAACCTGGAAGGATCAGCCCGGCATGCTCGGCGTGCGGCTGACCTTTCATCATGAGTGGGACCGCCCCTGGATGACCGACGGCACCGCGGACTGGTTCTGGCCCGCGGCGGAACGGCTGGACATTCCGGTCATGCTCAACGCGCCGACCCTGCAGGGCGAGATTGGGAAGATCGCGGCGCGACACCCCCGCCTGCGATTGATCATGGACCACATGGGCCGGGTGAAGGGCACGAAAGACGATGAACTCGCACCCGCGATCGAAGAGACCGTAACGCTCGCGAAATATCCGAACGTGTTCGTCAAGCTCACATTGGTGCCGACATGTTCGTCGGCTCCCTATCCGTACCGCAACATCCACAGTTATGTGCAGCGGCTGGTCGAGGCATTCGGCCCGCGCCGCGCATTCTGGGGAACGGACCTGTCGGCGATGCTGAGCCGATCGAAATGCACGTATCGGAAGGCCGTCGCCCTGTTTGTCGAGGAGATGCCGTTCATCTCCGCGGATGATCTCGAATGGATCATGGGACGTGGGCTTGCCCAATGCCTGCCATGGCCCATGAAGTGAAGGCGGCCCTACGGCACGCTGAGCGGCCTTCAACGTTGCGTTCTAGTAAGCCGATTCCATGAAACCAATCATATCGAACGATCGAACTCAAACCCCCGGACCTCATCCTGAGGAGGCCGCGCTCTTTGCGCGGCCGTCTCGAAGGATGGCCGCGGGCACGATCTCGCTTGTGGCCGTCCTTCGAGACGCGCGCAAGAGCGCGCTCCTCAGGACGAGGCTGATGGATGATGTCGATATGATTCGAACCATGGAAACGCCGCTCTAAGCCTTGCGGGAATACCGGAATGCGGATGCATCGCGCCTTGATTCGTCTGTTGAGCTTCGCCGGTCTGTGCGCCTGCGCGTCAATCGCGTTGCCGGCTCGGGCGCAGAACGCGGTCGAGCAATTCTACCGCGGCAAGACCGTCACCATATTGATCGGCCATCCGGCCGGCGGCTCGTATGACCTGTACGCCCGGCTCGCGGCCGCCCATCTCGGCAGATTCATCCCGGGGAATCCGCAGGTTCTGGTGC
>WNFF01000863.1_pt1 | contig 23821 bp, 24 predicted proteins | sample 5400441 | NCBI WGS metagenome assembly WNFF01 (sample SAMN13153345, study PRJNA577476) | soil metagenome | isolation source: 120 cm saprolite under Douglas fir tree site 2 hole 3 replicate 1 | place: USA:California | collected 2015-04-18
GTGGCGAACCAGGGGCCGGCAGCGTAAATCTCACCGGCACGGAAGCTGACCTCGGATTGGTGCAGCGGCACGTCTTTCCAGTAGCCGCGGATGGCGGCGACGCCCGTGAGGGGCTCGCTGAAGGGTGTCTCGATGAAGACAGCGTCGGGCGCGAACGCGTCGGCCAAGGTGTCGACGTCGCCTTTCTCCCAGCCCTTGCCGAATGTGTCGATGAGTTGGCGGTAGGCCTCGCTCATGGCGCACAATATAGCCCAATCCGGAACCACCGCAGGGGACGTAAGTACAATGCGAGCGGAAGGCGCTCGCACCGCTTTCCGTTTTCTCTCACAGGAGGCTGCATCATGTTGAAGCGAATCCTAGGCACGACGTTCGCCCTCGCGCTGTTCGCGCTGCCGCTGGCCGCGCAGGCGACGCCGGCCGCGCCGATGGCGAAGCCCGCCGCGCCGGTGGCGAAGCCCGCCGCGGTGACTCCCGACGTCACGATCACCGGCACCGTGATCGACACCTACTGCAACACCACGCAGGGTGCATCGGGCGCCGCACACAAGGCGTGCGCCGCGGCGTGCGCCGGTAAGGGCGTGTCGCTCGCGATCCTCGGCAGCGACGGGATCATTTATCTCCCCGTCAGCTCCAAGGCCGCCGACCCCCAGAACGAGCGGCTGCTGCCGTTCGCCGAGGGCAAGGTCAAGGTGACGGGCGTGCCTCGCGAGAACCACGGCTTGCACACGATCGAGATTCGGACGATCGAAGCCGCGATGTGACGTTGACGCGTCGTACGCTGGGCGCCGTCGCCGTAGTGCTGGCGGCGCTCGCCTGCCAACCGGCGGCGCCCAGCGGTTTCACTCTCCTCTTTCTTGGCCGCTCGCCCGCGGCATCTCAGGGCGACCTCTCGTGGGCCCCCGATCCCGAACGCAGCCGGCTGGTTGGCTTCGACGGCCAGCTGCGCTTGGCGCGCGTGTTGTCGGGCCCGCGCTTGGGCGAGCCTATGGCCGTCGCGGCGCTTGGTAACGATCACCTGCTCGTGACCGAGCGCACCGGCGACGCGGAAGTACTCGACTTGGCGGGCCACGTGGTACGCGAATGGACGAGCCCCGACCCTGCGTCGTTGTACGCCGCCCGTGGCGAGCGCATCGCCGCCGTGCGCTCGCCCTATTACATCCCGCAGTTCGCCGCGGAGCCCGATTCGGCGCCGCTGATTCACCTGCTCGACTCGCTGGGCCGGCCCGTGCGCGGCGTCGCGAAGATCCACCTGCCGGACCCACCCTATCTCGCGCAGCTCACGAATGCCGGCGCCCTGGCCGTGGGCGCGGGTGGCGAGATGTATTTCGCGCCGCTGGTGCGCGATGCGATTCTGAGGTACAACCCCGACGGTACGCTCCGCTGGACCGCGCGGCGCGGCCTCTATAAGGAAGAGACGGACCCGCACTTCCTGCCCGCGCGCGGCCGCGAGATCCCGGTGGCCCGGGCGCTCGTCAACATCGCTCTGGCGATCGGCCCTGACGGCCGGCTCTACGTGCTGGGCTCGGCCGACTCCAACGCGACCCGCTTGCGGCTCGACGTCTTCGATACCGCCACGGGCGCGCCGGTCTTGAGCCGGACCCTCACCGGCACGGAGACCGCGATCGCCGTCGACCCGCACGGGAAGATCCTGGCGCGCGACGGCGACAGCCTGCTCGCGCAGGGACCGGCCACCGGCCGCGAGCCGTTCGGCCCGGCGTTCGCGCTGCCCGATCTCGCGGGCGACACGGTACGCCTGGCGGATTTCGCCGGCAAGGTCACGTTGGTCAACTTCTGGGCGTCGTGGTGCGATCCCTGCCGCGCCGAATTCCCCCACATGGCCGACTTGTACGGCGCGTTCGGCCGCGCCGATTTCGCCATCGTCGCGATCTCCGACGACGTGGACCGCGCCAAGATGCGGGCGTTCGTGAAGGAGTTCGGGCCGCCGTTTCCCATTCTCGTGGGCGGCGGCGCGATGAAGGGGACGTATCACTACCGCGGACTCCCGTACTCCGTGCTGCTCGACCGCCACGGCCGCGTGGTGGAGCGGATCTTCGGCTTCGGGGGCCCGAGCGAGTTCGCCGATCTCCGCGCCACCATTGCCAAGGAGCTGACCGCGCCCTAGAGTTTGGCCGTGACCGAGCACCCCTCCCCCATCCCCCCTCCCGCTGCCCCCGTCGTAATCGATACCGACCCCGGCATCGATGACACGCTTGCGCTGCTGTTGGCGCTGCGGTCGCCGGAGCTCGACGTGCGCGGCATTTCAGTGTCGTACGGCAACACGATCGTGGAGCACGCGCACCGCAACGCGCTCGAGATCCTGCGCCGCAGCGGGCGCCGTCTGCCGGTGGCGGTCGGCGCGCGCCGCCCGCTCAAACGCGGTCTCGCCGTCGCTCTCGAGACGCACGGGCCGTCCGGTCTCGGCTACGCCGCGGTGCCGCCCGCCGGCTCGGCCCTCGACTTCGTGAAGCCGCTGGAGCGTCTGCTCGCCGATCAGCCCGGGCCGGTGACGCTCGTGACCCTCGGCCCGCTCACCAGTCTCGCCCTCGCGCTGCGACGCGAGCCCGAGGTGGTGCGCGCCAAAGTCGCGCGCCACGTCGCGATGGTGGGCGCGTTCGGCGCGCCGGGCAACACGACGCCGTTCAGCGAATTCAACGCCTGGTGCGATCCCGAGGCCCTGGCTGAGGTCCTCGCGGCGCAGCTGCCGAGCGAGCTGGTGGGCCTCGACGTGACGCGCAAAGTCGTGGTGACAGCCAAGGAAGTGGAGCGCTTGACCAACTCCGACGACCCCGACGCCCAATGGCTGGGCGAAGCACTGCGCTTCTATGTGGATTTCCACCGCATGTACGAGGAGCTGGAGGGCTGCGTCGTGAATGACGTGCTGCCGATCGCCGCGCTGATCCGGCCCGAGTGCCTCGTGTACCGGCCGCTCTTGATTCGGGTCGACCTCGACGACGGCGACCACCGCGGCCACACGCGCATCGATCCCGACGGCCAGCGCGCGCAGGTCGCCTCCGACGTGCGCCTCGGGCCGGTGCGCGCCCTGCTCACCGAGCGCGTATTGCCGTGGCTCGCACCATCGGAGGTCGGATCGTGACGACGACGCTGCCGCGCAAGGTCGCCGTGATCGGCGCCGGCGACATCGGCTGCGGCTGGGCCGCGCTGTGCGCCTCGGCGGGCTGGCCGGTGACGATCTACGACACCAACGCCCGCGTGGCCGAGCGGGCATTCCACGAGGTGCCGCGGCGGGCGCGCGCGCTGGTGGCGCTCGACCGGGCCACGCAGGGCATCGTGGAGCGCGGGCTGTTGGAGTACCGCCAGGGACGGAGCCTGCTACAGGCCGTGGACGAGGCCGATTGGGTGATCGAGGCGATCAGCGAGGACCTGCTCGCGAAGCAGAAGCTCCTGGAAGCGATCGAAGGCGTGGCGGGCGAAGGCGCGCTGTTGTCGACGTCGTCGAGCGGGCTGGCACCGCACGACGTGTTCGGCCGCGTGCGGCGCCTCGAGCGCTGCATCGTGGCGCACCCGCTCAATCCGCCCGAGCTGATCCCGCTCGTCGAGCTGGTGCCGGGCCCCGCGACCAGCGCCAATACCATCGCGCGCGCCCAAGATTATCTGCGCCAGCTGGGGCGCATCCCGACCGTCTTGAAGAAGACGGTGCCGGGCTACGTCGTGGGACGCATCTCCGCCGCCGTCTGGCGTGAGTGCATCGATCTGGTGCTGCAAGGTGTGATGTCGGTGGACGACCTCGACCGCGCCGTCTCACTCGGCCCCGCCCTCGGCTGGGCCGCCGCCGGCCCGCACCTCACCTATCACCTCGGCGCCGGGGCCGAAGGCGTGCGCGGTTTTCTGCAACACCTGTTGGCCACGTTCGAGGAGCGCTGGGGCCAGCTCGCCACCTGGCGCCGCCTCGAGCCGGAGCAAGAGCGCGCGCTCGTGCAGGCGGTCGAGCAGGCGTATAAGGGGAAGATCGACTTCTTGCGTGATGCGCGAGATCGACGGTTGTCGGCGATGCTGAAGGCGATGGAGCAGGCGAGAACGGCCTAAGCGCCCTTCTTCTTCTCCCGAATCATCAGGACCGGCACGAACGTCCGGTGTCGCAACTCGCTGGCCACGCTGCCCCGAACGACGTCACCCAAGCCGCGGTGCCCATGCGTGGCCATCGCGATCAAGTCGCAGCCCTCCTCGGTCGCCGCCTTGGCGATCTCGTCCGCCGGATTGCCGGCGGCGAGCACCGCGTCGGCGTCGAAACCCGCCGCCCGCAGCTCGCTCAAGGTGCGCTCGAGATAGGCGCGGTCCTCGCGGATTTCATCAGACTCGCGCAGCTGCAGCTGCTCGATGTTGCGTGCCACCCAGCCGTCCGCCACGTGGATCAGGACGAGCGCCGCGCCGCTCTCCTGGGCCAACGGGCGCACGTGCGCGAGGACGGTCGCATCCGTCGGCGAATTTTCGAGGGGCACGAGAATCTTGTGATACATCAGCCGATCCGGCCCCCGAGCACTTGCACGACCAGCCAGGCGTTGAGCAGCGCGATCCCCGCGGCCGTGGTGTAGGCCAGGGCCTTGAGCCAGGGGGGGTTGGTGAATTCGCCCATCTTGGCCCGCTCCGACGTGAAACGCACCAGGGGGAACACCGCGAAGGAGAGCTGCACGCTGAGAATCACCTGACTCAAGATGAGGAGCTTGGCGGTGCCGCTTGCGCCGAAAAAGATAGCGGTCAACGCGGCGGGCACAATCGCGACCAGCCGCGTGATCAGGCGACGCAGCCACGGCCGGATTCGGATATTGAGGAACCCCTCCATCACGATCTGGCCCGCCAGCGTGCCCGTGAGCGTGGAGTTCTGGCCCGATGCCAGCAGGGCGAATGCGAATACCCCGCTGGCCCCCGCAACGCCCAGCAACGGCGTCAACAGTTTGTAGGCCTCCTGGATCTCGGCGACCCTCGTGTGGCCCGCCTGGTGGAACGTGGCGGCGGCCACCACGAGGATCGCCGCGTTGATGAACAGCGCGAACGACAGCGCCAGCGTGGAATCGAGGAACGCCCAGCGCACCGCCATGCGCTTGCCCTGCGCCGTTTCCTCGTAGCGGCGCGTCTGCACGATCGAGCTGTGCAAGTAGAGATTGTGCGGCATGACCGTGGCGCCGAGGATGGCGATGGCGATGTAGAGCTGCGTGGGGTCGCGCAACGTGGCGAGACGCGGCACGAAGCCCGCCGCGAGCTGGCCCAGGTGCGGCCGCGCGATGATGATCTCGAACAAGAAGCAGCCTGCGATCGTCGCGATCAGTACGATCACCAGCGCCTCGAGCAGCCGGAATCCCTTGTGCTGCAACAGCAACACCAGCAGCACGTCCAGCGACGTGATCGCGATACCCCACGGCAGCGCGATGCCGAAGAGCAGGTTCAGGGCGATCGCCGAGCCGATCACCTCGGCGAGGTCGCACGCCGCGATCGCCACCTCGCACAACAGCCACAACGAGATCGACACCGGGCGCGAGTAATGATCGCGGCACGCCTGCGCCAGGTCGCGTCCGGTCACGATCCCGAGTTTCGCCGCGAGGCCTTGCAACAGGATCGCCGTCATGTTGGCTAGGAAAATCACCGACAGCAGCGTGTAGCCGAAGCGTGAGCCGCCGGCCAGGTCGGTGGCCCAGTTGCCCGGATCCATGTAGCCCACCGCCACGAGGTATCCTGGTCCCGCGAACGCCAGGGCCCGGCGCCACCACGCGCCGGCCGGGACCGGGACCGTGCGATAGACCTCCGCCAGGCTGGGTGTGAGCCGGGCGTGGCGCCACCCGGGTTCGGGGGGCGGGTCGGGCGGCACGTCAGGCAGGGCTACGCGTCGCTCGGTCAAACGTCCGCCGGCGCGCACCACAACAGCTGCGCCAGGTCGCGACCGACCACGCGCGTGCCGTCCACGGTGCGCACGATGGTCGGCCCATTGAACGGCTGCCGCTCGATCACTTCAATGCGGACGCCCGGCACCAGCCCATGCTCCGCGAACCAGCGCAGCCGCGCCGCGTCCTGCGTACCTACGCGGCGCAGCTCCAGCGGCATGCCGAGGGCGGCGTCCGCCAGCGGCATCAGCTCGGTTTCTTCGATGTCGCCCGCCGCGGTGGGGATCGGCTCGCCGTGCGGGTCATAACGCGGCTGGCCCAAGGCCGCCGCCATGCGCTCGATCAATTCGTCCGACACGGCGTGCTCTAAGCGGTCGGCTTCGTCGTGCACGCCGTCCCAGTCGTAGCCCAAGCGCTCCGTGAGGTAGACTTCGAGCAGGCGATGACGCCGCACCATCCGCAGCGCCGCGCGCCGGCCTTGCGACGTGAGTTGCACGCCGCGATACGGCACGTGCTCGATCAGCCCCGCCTCCGACAAACGTTTCACCATACCGCTCACCGACGGCGGTGCGACCGCGAGTCGTGACGCGATGTCGCTGGTCGATGCGAAGCCGCCTTGGTCGGAGAGGTGATAGATCGTTTTGAGGTAGTCTTCGACCGATCGCGTCAGCGGCGGCTCGTGCAGTAAGGCAGACATACAGTTACCCTTTCGCTGAAGCGCACCCGGGGTAACGACTTATCAACATGCCAGGCTGTTATTAGTATAGACTAAAGATGGTATCTCTGCAAGCGAACTTGTGGATTTTGCAGGACTACTATTTGGCGGGGATTAACTCGATAAAAGGCGTGATTATCCGCTCGGTCATGCCCCAGATGACGTCGTCGCCCAAACGGTAGGCCGGGAACGTCCGCTCGACGCCGGCCACCATGAGTGTGAAATCCTGGCGCACGCCGGGCTCGGTGAAGCGCGCGAGCGGCACCCAAAACGCCCGTTGCACTTCCTCAGCAGAGAGCGTGAGAGTGGGCATCGCCGGCAAGGCGAAGACGAACGGACGCACGTAGATCGGCGGCAGCGTGGGCGTGCGCGGATTCATGTCGTTCAACTGGCCCAGGCGCTCCACGCGAGTCAAATCCACGCCCACTTCTTCGCGCGTCTCGCGCATTGCCGTCGCCAGGAGGTCCTGATCCGCCGGCTCGCGTCGCCCCCCCGGCAGCGCCACCTGCCCCGACCACGGGTCGCCGGCGATTACCGCGCGCTTGATGAACAACGCCTCGAGGCCTGCCGCGCCTTCAATCAATGAGAGCGACACCGCGGCGGGCCGCGCTTCGGGCGTTTCCGCCGATTGCGGGACGTAGCCGCGGAGCGCGCGGCGCACCACCTCGAACGTCAGCATGTGAGATGCTCGCCGCACCACCGCACGGCCGCAGCGGCGCCGTCCGGCGCGTCGGAGACGGCAAACCAGGGCACGCCGGCTACCGTGGCGAGCGTCTGTACCGCGGCGGCACCCGCGGTCCCCGACCCGAGCATCCCGATCGCGGTCGCTGTGAACCCCAACTCACCGCGACCTAACGCCGCGAGCACGCTCGCGATGCCGTCGGATGCGTCGCCGTCGACCGAAACGACTGCGAGCCCGGCGCGCGCCAGGCGCTCAGCGAGCGCCGCCACCACCGGAACGAGGACGACCGCCGGGCGATCGCCGCCCGCAGAGCGGACATCGACCCGAAGCGCAGGCGTGAGCTGAATGCTCGTCAGGCGCGGCGTAGCCAGTTAGCTTCCTCCGACCTTTTTCGGGGAAAGCAAAGTTACCTCGATCCGCAGGCAGTGGTGGATGGCGCTCGGCCTCGCGGGCGGCCTGGGGCTTGGATTGGTCGCCGCCGCGACCAAGACCAGTTACCCCCTCTTGCTGCGCGCCGCGACGGCGGTGCGTCCCATCGGGACACTCTTCCTGAATCTGCTCCAGATGGTCGTCATCCCTCTCGTCGCCGCTGCGTTGTTCTCCGCTGTGGCGAGCCTCGGCAACGTGCGGCAAGTCGGCCGGCTGGGCGCGCGCACGCTGATCTTCTTCTTCGGCACCACGATCGCCGCCATTTTCATCGGCATGGTGGTCGCATCCCTGCTGCTGCCGCTGGCCCCGATCTCACCGGAAAACCAGGCCACCCTCCGGGCCGCGGCGCAATCGGACTCGACCACCGTCCAGCACAGCGTCGAGCAGATTCCGTCGGGGGCGCGCTTTCTGGTGGAGCTGGTTCCGGCCAACCCGGTAAAGGCCGCCGTGGACGGCAACCTGCTGCCGCTGATCGTGTTCGTGACGATCTTCGCGATCGCCGCGGCGGCCTTGCCCCCCGAGAAACGCGCGCCCCTCACCGAAGTGGCCGACGTCGTGACCCAAGCCTTGGTTCGCGTGGTGGAGTGGGTGCTGCTGCTCGCGCCGATCGGGATCTTCGCGCTCGTGGCGCCAGTCGTGGCACAGCTCGGCCTCGCGGTCGTCAAGGCCATGGGGATGTTCATCGTCGCTGTGATCGTCGGGGTGATCGTGCTGATCGCGACCGTGTACCTGCCCGCAGTGCAGCTGATCGCGCGACTCAGCGCGCGCCGCTTCCTGCAGGCGAGCCTGCCCTCGATGGCGATGGCGTTCTCCACCACGCTCTCGCTCGCCACTCTGCCCACGATGCTCGAGGCCGGGCGGGATCTGAAGATCTCGCCGCCCGTCGCCAACTTCGTGTTGCCGCTCGGCGCCAGCGTGGGCCGCGCGGGCAGTGCCCTGTACCAGGCGGTGGCCGTGCTGTTCGTCGCCCAGCTGTACGGCGTATCGTTCGGTTTCACCGAGATGTTCCAGGCGGGGGCGGCGGTGTTCCTCGCCTCGCTCACAGTTGCGAGCGTCCCGTCCGCGAGCGTTGTCAGTCTCACGCCAGCGTTCGCGCAGACGGGTCTGCCGTTCTCCGGCCTCACGCTGCTCATTGGACTGGACCGCATTCCCGATATGTTCCGCACCATGACCAACGTCACCGGCGACCTCACCAGCGCCGTCGTGGTCGCGAGCATCGAAGGGGAGAAGCTCGAGTGATCTGGTGGGCGGTTCCCGCCGTGTATGTCACGTTCTTCGTCGTTTTGGTGTACCGCTACCACCGCCGCCTCCCCCACCTCAGTGCCTACTCGCCGCGCGCCACCGGTCCGCTCGTCTCGGTGATCATCCCGGCACGCGATGAAGGCGCCAACATCGCAGCGTGCGTGCGCTCGGTCCTCGCCACGAACTACCAGACGATCGAAGTGGTCGTGGTGGACGACCGCTCGCGCGACAATACCGGCCGCATCGTCCAGGGCATCGCACTGGAACCGGCGACGGCGGGCCGCCTCACCCTGGTGCGCGGTGACGAGCTGCCCGCGGGCTGGTTCGGCAAGCCGTGGGCGCTGATTCAGGGCTACCGCCAGGCCAAAGGCGAGATCCTGCTGTTCGCCGACGCCGACACGCGCCACACACCCGAGCTGATCCCGCGCACGGTCGCAGCACTTCAGGATGAACGCGTCGACCTCGTAACCGTGTTGTCGCGCCAGGAGATGCTGTCGTTCTGGGAGCGGCTGGTGCAGCCACATGTGCTGCTGGCGCTCGCGGCCCGCGTCGGCGACCTGCGCCGCGTGAATCGCACGCGTGTCGCCTGGAATGCGATCGCCAACGGCCAATTCATTCTCACGCCGCGCACGGCCTACGAGGCGGTGGGCACGCACGCCGCGGTGAAGGACAGCGTCGTGGAAGACCTCGCCATCGCGCAGGCCTACGTGCGCGCCGGACGCGACCTCTTTCTGGTGCACGGCGCGGAGTACATGGTGACGCGGATGTACGCGAGTCTCGCAGGTATCGTCGAGGGCTGGAGCAAGAACCTGGCGTCGGGCGTGCCGCTGATGCTGCCGCCCGTAGGGTGGCTGCGGCGCATCGCGCCGTGGTTGATGTGGCTGCCGAGTCTCGTGTGGATCGTGCCTGTCGTCTGGCTCGCCACGGGAGGCCCCGCCGCGCTCGCGACGGTTGGGATTTCGTTACTCGTCTGGTTGGAGATTTACTGGCAAGAAAAAGCACCCGTGGGCTATGCCCTGCTCTTTCCCTTCGGCGCGCTGGTCGTTGCTTTCATCATGCTGCGCTCGGCGTGGCGTGGGCGGCGCAAGATCGTCTGGAAGGGACGGGTGTACTCGGCTCGGTAGGTCTGTGCCCTCAAGAGCCGTCGCGGCCCGGCGCGGCCGACTCCTTATCGTGCCACCAACTCCCCAGCCGTGCGCGCCGCGAGCATCACCCCCACCACTACACTCGCCACCGCCGAGCTCAGGTGCAGCACCGCAGCCCACTGGGCGCCGCGGCGCGACGCCAAGCGCACTAGCCCCGCGAGCGATAGGGTGACCACCAGCATGCCGAGCGCCGTGCCGCCACCGAACGCGGCGAGGTAGGCGAGCTGCACGCCGCGGGTCGGCGCCGCCGCGACGACCAGCAACAACACGGCGGCGCTGCCCGCGAGCCCGTGCAACAGGCCGAAGCCGAGCGAGCGGCGCGCATCGGGCCGCCCATGCGGGTGAGCGTGCGTCGCATCCTGGGCGTGGCTGTGTAGATGCAGGTGCGGGCCCGCGTCGTGCGCGTGCAGGTGCATGTGCCAGCGGCCCCGCACGTACCGCACCATCACCGCGGCGCCGAGTCCGACCAGTAGCAGGCCCACCAGGACGTCGGCGGCGGGGAACAGCCGCGCCGGCAGGTGCACGCCGAGTGCGATCATCACGAGTGCCACGACCGCGATGCTCGCGGTATGGCCCAGCGCCCACACGAGACCAAGGCGGCAGGCGTCTACCAGCCGCCCTTGTCGCGACGCCAGCGTCGTGACGGCGGCCAGGTGATCCGGCTCGAACGCATGCCGGAACCCCAGCAGCAAGGCGACTCCGCTGACCGCGAGCACAGTGGGCGTCATGGCGCGCCAATTTAGCGCAGATTACGCTCGGGCGCCCTTGCAACCTTCGGCGCCACACCACTATCCAACGGGTTGCATGAAGACCGCAGTCCCCAGGGAGCGGATCCTGAGGAATCACCAGGCCCAGGCCAGAGCGGACGCCGATGCGGTGGATGCCGAGCTGGCCGCCACCGGGGACGGGCGCGCGTTCGAGCGGCTGTATCGCGCCCACGCGGCGCGGATCCACAGTCTGGTGCGCCGCATGATCGACGCCGACGTCGCCGACGACGTGACGCAGGATATTTTCGTGCGGGCCTGGGAGAAGCTGGGGACGTTCCGCGGCGAAGCGGCGTTCGGCACGTGGCTGCACCGCTTGGCGATCAACGTCGTGTTGGGCAAGCGCCAGGGCGTGGCGACCGAGCGCAGCCGGCGTGATCCCTCCGCCGACGCGCTGGAGGAGCTGCCCACGCGGCACGTCACGCTCGAGCTGGGGATCGATTTCGAGGAAGCGATCGAGCGGCTTCCCGAGGGCGCACGGCAGGTGTTCGTGTTGCACGACATCGAAGGCTACCGCCACGAAGAGATCGCGCGATTGCTGGGAGTCGTGCCGGGGACGTCCAAATCGCAACTGCATCACGCGCGCATGGCGCTGCGCAAGCACCTGGAGCGCTAAGGAGCGGGATCATGACCCATTGGACCGAGCGACTGAGCGAGTATCTCGACGGCACACTGAGTGGCGCCGAGCGGCTCGACTGTGAGCGGCACCTGGCCGACTGCGCCGAGTGCACCGCCACGCTGGACGAGCTGCAGCGCGTCGTGGCGCGGGCCCAAACGCTGGAAGATCGGGCGCCGCGGGCGGATTTGTGGATGGGCATCGCGTCGCGCATCGGCGTGTCGCGTCCGGGAGTCGCCAGCCTCCCCGAGCATCGCGCGCGACGCCGCATCGCGTTCACGCTGCCGCAGCTCGCGGCCGCGAGCCTCGCGCTGGTGCTGATCTCGGCGGGTGGCGCGTGGCTCGCGCTCTCCCGCGGCTCGAGCCGCGACATCGCGATGACCGTGCCGGCACGCGCGGGCGACACGGCCGCGGCCGCCACGGTTTCCTGGGTGTCGCGCGCCGATCCGAATTACGACGCGCGCGTGGCCGAGCTGCGGAAGGCGATCGACCAGGGCGGCGGGCGGCTCGACCCGAACACGGTGCGCGTGATCGAGAAGAACTTGCAGATCATCGACACGGCCATCGGCGAAGCGCGCCGCGCGCTCGCTGCCGACCCGGCGAGTCCATACCTGAATGTGCACCTGGCCGACACCATGCGCCGTAAATTGCAGTTGCTGCGTCAGGCGAGTGCGCTCGTCAACGCGCGGACTTAGAGAGGATCGAAACCATGTTGCTCACGGTGGCCGCACTGGCAGCGCTGGCGCTGCCGCAGACCGACACGACGATCGCCGTCCGGCCGGGCACCCGGCTCGATGTGAACAATTTCGGCGGCTCGATCACCGTCAAGGCCTGGAACCAGAGCACGGTGCGCGTGCAGGCCGACCACTCGAGCCACGATGAGATCGAGATCGCAGCCGGCCCCACCGTCGTTTCGGTGCGCTCCTCGAGCCGCCGCGGCGGGCCGCACAGCGTCGACTACACCATCTCCGTACCGACGGCGACCAGCCTCACGCTGTCGGGCATCTACACCGACATCACGGTCGAGGGCGTGGGCGGCGAGATCGACGCCCAGACCGTGCAGGGCGAGGTCATCGTCCATGGCGGGTCGGGCAACATGACGCTCAAGTCCGTCGAAGGAGCGGTGACACTCACCGATGCCAAGGTCCGTAACGTCGATCTCAACACGGTCAACGACAACATCATCGTGAGCAATGTGGCGGGTGACATCACGGCGGAATCAGTCAACGGCGACGTCGAGCTCACCAACATCGATGCGTCCAACGTGGAGGCGACCAGTGTGGACGGCGCCGTGCGCTACGGCGGGACGATCAAGGACGGCGGGCGCTACAGTCTCTCGACGCACGACGGCGACGTCGAACTGGCCGTGCCGCCGACCACCAACGCCACTGTGTCCGTCTCCACGTACGACGGCGACTTCGAGGCGGACTTCCCCGTGAGCGTCACGACCACCAAGCGGCGCTTCACCTTCACCCTTGGCTCGGGCAGCGCCCGCGTCGAGCTGGAATCCTTCGACGGGAACATCCACTTGCGGCGGCCGGGAAAGCTGGGCGGCTCGGTCAGACACAGGAACAAGAATCACAACAACAACGAGGACAACCAATGAACCCGCGCGCAGTGATCGGCATCCTGCTGGCTAGCTTCGCTTCCACGGCCGCAGCCCAGGGCGGCGACTTCCACTGGACCGGCAAGCTCGCGCCGGGCAAACGGCTCGAGGTCAGGGGCGTAAACGGCGATGTCCGTGCCACGGCGGCGACGGACGATCAGATCACGGTCACCGCGCATAAGCACGCGCGGCGCAGCGATCCCGACGAGGTGAAGATCGAGGTCGTGCCGTTCGACGGCGGCGTCGCGATCTGCGCCGTCTACCCCACGGGCCGGCGCGCACGCGAAGAAAACTCCTGCGAGCCCGGCGACTCGTGGCATTCCAACACCGAAGACAATGACGTGCGGGTGGACTTCACGGTGTCCGTGCCCAAGGGCGTCGAGTTCGACGGCCAGACGGTGAATGGCCAGGCGGAAGCCGAGGGACTCACGGCCAATGTGACGCTCGGCACCGTGAACGGCGGCATTCAGCTGTCCACCACGGGCTACGCCGAGGCGCGGACGATCAACGGCTCCATAGTGGCGACCATGGGCCGGGCCGATTGGACCGGGCCGATGGAATTCAGCACCGTAAACGGCGGGATCACGCTCAACCTGCCCGCCACCCTGAGCACGGAGATCCGCGCCGAGACGTTAAACGGCGACATCGACTCAGACTTCCCGATGACCGTTAGCGGTAGGTTCGGCCCGCGGCGCGTGCGCGCCACCATCGGCGCGGGCGGGCGCACGCTCGAGTTGAAAACGGTGAATGGCAGCATCAGGCTGCGGAAAAGCACCTGATCATAGCCGCTGGCGGCGCTTGAGCCACATGGTCAGGCCGGTCAGGACCTGGGCCAACGCCGCCAGACTGGCGAGCGATACGAGGATCTTGCCGGGAATGCCGAACAAGTCGCCGGTGTGGATGGCGCGATTGGCTGTGACCAAGCGCGTGCCCGCCGGCGCCCCGCGCGAGCCTTCAGCGAACAACGTCTTCCCCGTGTAGGGGTTCAGCACGATCAGACTGCGGCCACCGGGCGTGCGATCTTCGGGATAGCGCGCCCGCACCACATACGCCTCACCCGGGCCGGCCACGTTGATCAGGAACGGCGCGGTGCCGGGTAAGGCGGCCCGCGCGAGCACCAGGGCGCTGTCCGGCGTGATTGGTGTCGCGCCCGGAACCGCCGCGACGCGCGGATTCGGCCGCGGGGTGGGCTGGGAGCCCGTCATCCTGTAGAACAACGGCGTCGTCACGCCCTCGAACCCGATCACCAGCCCCGTGGCGGTGAGCGCGAGCAGGAAGATCAACGCCAGCACGCCCGTTGCGTTGTGGATGTCGAACCACGTCGTCCGCACCGCCGCTCCCCGCCATGTGACCCGCACCCGCTTCAACGGCCACCACAGATACAACCCCGACAAGAGCATCAACAGGAGTACCACGGCCGCGCCGGAGGTGATCTTGCCGCCGATGTCGTGCGGCCGCCGCGGCAGCAGCAGGTGCGTGTGCAGCTGATGCACCGTGTTCAGCCAGTCGGGAGCGGTTTGCTCGCCCAGGATCTCACCGGTGTATGGGTTCACAAAAACGTCGGCGCGCTGTAGGCCGACCTCGTAGGAGAAGTTGGGCCGTGTGCCGACGACGAACGCACCGATCGTGTCGTTGGGATAAGCGCGGCGCACCGCCGCGCCGATCTGCGCCAGGGAGAGCCGCTGGCCTTGAGGTGTCACGTACGATCGGTGCGGATGCAGCGCCCGCTCCAGCTCGGTCTCGAACGCCATGATGCTACCGGTGATCGCGAGCACAGCGATGAACGCGCCCGCGACGAGGCCGAGCCAGAGGTGGATGTCGAAGAGCAGTTGACGCAGGCGCACGGCGGGCCTCGTGAGGGGTGGTGTGTCGCCCTACGGATGCACCAACCTGCCGGAACGTCGCCACAAGGCACGATCTCCGCGACTGTTTCGCGTGCTCGGCTACGACGCGGCGTGGGAACCCGCTCCCTGCTCCCCGCTTGTCGTTAGATTTTGGACGTGCCGCTCACCACGTTCTTGTTCGACCTCGACGGGACGCTGATAGACTCGATCGAGCTGATCCTCGAGTCCTACCGCCACACCCTCAAAGCCCACCGCGGCATCGAGCCGCCCGACGACGTCTGGATGGCGGGCCTCGGCACACCCCTGTGGGTGCAGTTCCGCGAGTGGACCACCGATCCCGCCGAAATCAGCGCCATGGTCGAGACCTACCGCACCTACAACCTCGCCCACCACGACGCCATGGTCCGCCCCTACGACGGCGTCGCCGCCCAGGTGCGCGCCCTCAAGACTGCGGGCAAGCGGCTCGGGCTGGTCACCAGTAAACTCCGGAGCGGTGCGCTGCGCGGGCTGAAAGTCGCCGCGATCGAAGACCAGTTCGACGCCGTCGTTGGCTCTGACGACGTCGCACACCCCAAGCCCCATCCCGAGCCCGTGCTCAAAGCGCTGGAGCTGCTCGCCGCGCCCGCCGCCGAAGCCGTCTTCATCGGCGATTCGCGCCACGACATGGAAAGCGGCCGCGCCGCGGGCGTGCGCACCGCTGCGGTGCTCTGGGGCCCGTTCGACCGCGCGCACCTGGCGGATCTCGCACCAGATTATTGGCTGGAGACGCCGGCCGATCTCTCGCAGTTCACGGAGTAATCATGCGCTTCGTCCCGTTCGAGCTCGAACGCTGGCAGTCCACCTGGGAAAACCGGGTGCGCTACAACCTCTCCGAGTCGGGCGTGCACCCGCTCTCGGTCCAGGAGCTGCTCGGCCTGGCGGGCGCGCCGGCGCTACCGCTGCTCGAAGTGCGGCTGCACTACAGCCAATCCAACGGCACCGACCTCCTGCGCGAGCGCATCGCCGCGCTGTATCCCGGCGCCTCCCCCGACCAGGTGCTCGTCACGTCGGGCTCCGCCGAAGCGAACTTCTGCGCCCTGTGGCGCCTGATCGAAGCGGGCGACACCGTCGCCGTGATGCTGCCTAATTACCTCCAGACGTGGGGCCTGTCCCAGAACTTCGGCGCGCGCGTGAGGCCGTTCCACCTGCGCGAAGACTTGGGTTGGGAGCCCGACGCGGACGAAGTGCGCGCGGCGATCGCGCCGGGTACGAAGCTCGTTGTGGTGACCAATCCGCATAATCCCACCGGGCACGTCTTGTCGGAGCAGGCGCGCACGCTGATCGCCGCGCGCGCCGCCGAAGTGGGCGCTTGGCTCTTGTCCGACGAGGTCTATCAGGGCGCCGAGCGCACCGGCACCGTCACGCGCTCCAATTGGGGCGCGTCCGACAAGGTCATCGTCGTGAACGGCCTGTCGAAGGCGTACGGCCTGCCGGGCTTGCGCCTCGGCTGGTTGGTGGGCCCGCCCGCCTTCGCCGGCGAGGCGTGGGCGCGCCACGATTACACCACCATCGGCCCGTCGGGGGTGAGCGACCACCTCGGCACGCTGGCGTTGGAGTCGCGCGTGCGCGAGAAACTACTGGAGCGCACGCGGCGGATCCTCGTCGCGAATTATCCGGTGCTCGAAGAGTGGCTGAAGCGCTTCGGCGACGCGTTCACGTGGACGCCGCCCGACGCCGGCGCGATCTGCTTCGCCAAGTACAAACAAGCGATGGACGCTCCCGAATTGGCCGAAAAGCTGCGCGCCGAGCACGGCGTCCTGCTCTGCCCCGGCGACCATTTCGGCATGCCGCACCACCTGCGCTTCGGGTTCGGCAATGAGCTGGCCGAGCTGCAGGCGGCACTCGGCGAGACCGAGCGGGGCCTGCGGCGCGTGATGACGGACTGAGATGCGGGTCGTCCCGCTCGAGGCGTTCAAGGACAAGATCCCGATGACCCGGGCGATCGCCGCAGTCGAGCGCGGCTTTCGCGCCCTCGGCTCCGGTGAGGCGACGCTCCCCGATCCGCTGGTGGCGGAGCTCAAGGACCGCGACGCCGAAGTCCACGTGAAAGGCGCGTTACTCAAGGGCGCGCGGCATGTGGTGCTCAAGCTCGCCACCGGTTTCTATCACAATCCCGCGCGCGGCCTGCCTTCGGGCGACGGCCTGTTCCTACTGCTCGACGCTGAGACCGGCGCGCCTGCCTATCTCCTGGAAGAGCACGGCTACCTCACCAACCTGCGCACCGCCGCAGCCGTGGCCCTGACACTGCGCTACCTCGCCCCCGCCGACGCCACCGACGCGTTTCTCGTCGGGGCAGGCGCCGTGGGAAGTCTCGCCGCGCGCGCCATCATCGCCGAGCGTCCCATCAAGAAGCTCACGGTGTGGAACCGCACCCCGGAGCACGCGGCGGCGCTGGCGCGCGATCTGGCGTCGGTGGTGGAGACGCGCGTGGCGCACGCGCTCGAATCGGAAGTACGGCGCCATCGCATCGTGGTCACCGCGACCGCCAGCACCACGCCGTTGATCCGCGCCGCGTGGGTGCAGCGCGGCACACACGTGACCTCGGTGGGCACGGGGAGCCCGGCCAAGGTCGAGCTCGAGCCCGCACTGCTCGCCAAGGCGGACCGCGTGTTTGCAGACCGCATCGCGCAGACCGAGCGGTATGGTAACTTGCGGCACGCGATCGCCGCGGGAGTGTTCACGCGCGACCGCATGACGGGCGAGCTGGGGGATCTCGTGGTGGGGCGGCTCGCTGGACGGGAAGCGCCGAGTCAGATTACCGTCGCCGACCTGACCGGCGTCGGCGTGCAGGACGCCGCAATCGCCGAGGCAGTGGTGGAGGTGATCGAATCATGAAACGTACTGAAACCGATACGCGTGAGACCGCCGTCGTCCGCGCGCCGCACGACGGCAGCGAAGTCGGCGTCTACCCCTTGGCGGGGCCCGAAGAAGTGCGCGCGGCCCTCGACGCCAACGTCGCCGCGGCGCGCGCCTGCCGCGACATGCCGGCGTACGAGCGGGCCGCGGCGCTGCGGCGCGTGGCCGACGCGCTGGTCGCCGAGAAGGAGTCGCTGGCGCGCACGCTCGCGCTCGAGGCCGGGAAACCGATCAGTCAGGCGCGCACGGAGATCGATCGCACCACCTCCGTGTTCCGCGACGGCGCCGAAGAAGCCACGCGGCTCGAGGGCGAGCTGCTGCCCGCCGACGCCGTGCCCATCGGGGCGGGCCGCATCGCGCTGGCGCGGCGCTTTCCGCTCGCGCCCATCGCCGCCATCACGCCGTTCAACTTTCCGCTGCTGCTCGCAGCCCACAAACTGGCGCCCGCCATGGCCTGCGGCGCGAGCATCACGCTCAAGCCGCCGCCGCAGGATCCGCTCACCACGCTGCGGCTCGGCGAGCTGATCTGGGGCTCCGGCTACCCCGACGGCGGCGTCCGCATCGTGCCATGTCACGTCGAGGTGGCGCAGATCCTGATCGAAGACCCGCGCGTCCGCATGATCACATTCACGGGCAGCGCCCGGGCCGGCTGGGCGATCCGCGCCAAGGCCGGCACCAAACGCGTGGCCCTGGAGCTCGGCGGCAACGCCGCCGTGATCGTCGCGACCGACGCCGATCTCGGCTGGGCCGCCGCGCGCTGCGCCATCGGCGGGTTCACCTACGCCGGCCAGTCGTGCATCTCGACGCAGCGCATTTACGTGCAGGAGTCGGTCTATCAGCCGTTCCTCGATCTGTTCGTGCCCAAAGTCCAGGCGCTCAAGGTCGGCGACGTGCTCGACGATCAGGTCGAGGTGGGGCCGATGATTTCACTCGATGCGGCCGAACGCGTCGAGCGTTGGATCCGGGAGGCCGTAGCGGCGGGCGCGCAGGTGCTCACCGGCGGCACGCGCACCGGTCTCTACGTCGAGCCCACGGTCCTGGCGCACACGACGCCCGAGATGAAGGTGAATTGCGAGGAGGTGTTCGCGCCGCTCGTGACGGTGACGCCGTTCCGGCGGATCGAGGACGCCGTGGCCGCCGTGAACGATACACCGTACGGCCTGCAAGCGGGCATATTCACGCGCGATCTGCAGACCATGTTCGGGGCCTGGGCCGAGCTCGACGTGGGCGGCGTCAACGGCAACGACATTCCCGGTTATCGGGTCGACCGCCTGCCCTACGGTGGTGCCAAGGCGTCGGGGCTGGGGCGCGAGGGCGTGCACTACGCGATTCAAGAAATGACCGAGCTGCGGCTCCTGACGGTGAAACCGTGATCATGCTACGGCTCTGGACGTGGCTCGACTTCACCCACATGTCGCACCGGCCGCCGTTGCCCGGGCGCTGGTGGGCGTGGTGCGCTGCCGCGTACCTGGCGCCGAGTCTCGTGCTCACGTTCGTGAGCGCGGAGGAGGTACCCTACCGCGACATCGTCTGGCTGGTGACGCTGGTCCCGGCGTTCCTGCTATCGCTGCACTACGGCATGCGCGGCGCCGTGGCGGGGCTGCTCATGGGCACCGTGTTGTTCACGACGATCCAGTTTCTCGTCGCCTCGAACCTCGAGCCGGAAGATTGGCGCATCACGGTGCCGATCTACGCGGCCTACGGCGCGATCGCGATCTCGGTGGGCTGGCTGTCGCAGCAGCTGCACCTGTTCTACGCCCGGGCGATCGAGGGTGAGCGTATCGAAGTGGTGGGCCAGCTGGCGATCGCCATCCGCCACGAAGTGAACAACGCCCTCGCCACCATCGTGGCGGAAGCGCAGATCCTGGCGCAGGACGCGCGCCTGGAGCACCCCGAGGACCGCGAGGCCGTGGACAGCATGCTGGTGATGGCGCGCCGCATCCAGGACAGCCTCGAACGCCTCACGCGGGTGACGCACGCCCCGACCACGGACTACGTGGAGGGGTTGAAGATGATCGACTTGACGAAGCTCAGGGTACGGGAGCCCGGGTCGCCCTGACGTTCAGCCGACGACGGCTTGCAGCACGAGGTACGACAGCAGCCCGATGCCCGCCGCCATCGGAATCGTCAGCACCCACGCCCACACGATCCGCCCCGCCACACCCCAGCGCACGGCCGAGAACCGTTGTGCCGCTCCGACGCCCATAATGGCGCCGGTGATGGTGTGCGTCGTGCTCACTGGGATGCCGAAATGCGAAGCCAGCGTGATCGTCAGCGCGCCACCCGTCTCCGCGCAGAAACCGCCGAACGGCTGCAGCTTCGTGATCCGCTGCCCCATGGTCTTCACGATGCGCCAGCCACCCGCCATGGTCCCGATCCCGATCGCCGCATAGGCGGCGAACACCACCCAGGTCGGGATCGCGTCTGCCGATGTCACGTGCAGTGCCGCCACCGGGACCTTATCGAACACTGCCCGCTCGGCGAACAGCAGGCTGACGATGATGCCCATGGTCTTCTGCGAGTCGTTACTGCCGTGCGACAACGACATGCCTGCCGCCGACACGAGCTGCAGCAGCCGGAACGTCTTGTCCACTTTCCGCGGCAGCGAACGCCGCAGGACCCAGGACAGTGCGACGGTCAGCCCGAACGCCACAGCCAGCCCGATCATCGGCGAGAGCACGATGAAGGCGAGGGTCTGTACCCACTTGCCGGGCCACACCAGCGCGCTGACGCCCGCTTTGGCGATCGCCGCGCCGGCGTACCCGCCGATCAACGCGTGCGACGACGACGACGGCAGCCCCGCGTACCAGGTAATCAGGTTCCAGGCGATGGCGCCCAATAGCCCAGCCAGGACGACCGTCGCGTCCACGATGCTGATGTCGACCAGGCCTTTGCCCATCGTCTTCGCGACCGCCGTCCCGAACACGAAGACGGCAATGAAGTTGAAACAGCCGGCCCAGACCACCGCGGCGGTCGGTGAGAGCACGCGGGTCGAGACCACGGTCGCGATCGAATTCGCCGCGTCGTGGAACCCGTTGCTGAAGTCGAAAATCAGCGCGACCAGGATGATCGCGCAGACGAACCAGGCGCTGTGGCTGATCACGCGTGCTTCAGCGTGATGGACTCGATCACGTTCGCCACGTCCTCGGCTTCGTCCAGGGTCTGTTCGAGCTTGTCGTAGACCTCTTTCCACTTCATCACTTCGAGCGCGTCTTTTTCTTTCTCAAACAGCTGCCCCAACGCCTCGTGGTAGATCGCGTCGCCCTCTTCCTCGAGCTTCTTGGCCTCCACGCAGTAGCGCATCACGTCGTCACCCTTCTTGAGCCGGCCCACTGCCTCGCCCAGTACCGCCACCATCCGCTCGATGACGTCCACCAGCACCTTCACGGGCGCCGGGGCTGCACCGAGATGGAAGATCTGCGCGCGCCGCGCCGTGCCGTCGATCGCGTCCATCACGTCGTCCAGGTCAGACGCGAGCTGGTGGATGTCCTCGCGGTCGAGCGGTGTGATGAAAGTGCGGTCGAGCCGGTTCACCACCTCGTGGGTGACTTGGTCGGCTTCGTGCTCCAACCGTTTGATCGCCTCGACCATGGGAGTGCGCCGCTCCGGCGCCGCATCGAACAGGTCGCGCAACAGACGCGCCGCTTCTTTGTTGCGGGTCGCGACCTGCACGAACAGATCGAAGAATTCTTCTTCGCGGGGTAGGAAGCGCACGGTGGTCCTCGGGCAGGTGACGGGCCGAAAAAGCCGCGCGGAAAGATAGCGGCAGCCCGGAACGGCCACTAGGTTATGCCGACCCACTTCCCTCTTGGGAGAGTCCCGCGCATGGCGACCGCGCAGCAGCCGCACACCGATTTCGTCAAGGCGATCACCCGGCTCGACGCCACGGCACTCGTCGTAGGCTCGATGATCGGCTCGGGGATCTTCATCGTCTCCGCCGAAATCCTGCGCGAAGTCCACTCCCCAGGTTTGTTGCTCGTCGTCTGGGCGCTGTCGGGGGTGGTGACCTTGATGGGCGCGCTGACCTACGGCGAGCTCGCCGCCATGTTCCCGAGCGCCGGCGGCCAGTACGTCTACCTGCGCGAAGGCATCTCGCCGCTGTTCGGCTACCTCTACGGCTGGACGCTGTTCGTGGTCATCCAGACGGGGACCATCGCGGCCGTGGCGGTGGCGTTCGCCAAGTTTACCGGGGTCCTGTGGCCCGGGCTCTCGGCCGACGTGTTCCACGGCTGGGGCACGACTGTCCACCTGCCGGCGCCGATCGGCGACATCCTCGTCGGCGTCTCGCCGCAGCGGCTCTTCGCCATCGCGTCGATCGTGCTGCTCACCTGGATCAACGTGCGCGGCGTGAAGACCGCAGCGTTCATCCAGACGTCGCTCACCGCGGTCAAGACCGCGGCGCTCGCCGCGTTGATTCTGCTGGGGCTCACGATCGGCCGGAATGCCGCGGCGACCGCCGCGAATTTCGGCGGCAACTTCTGGTCCACGAGCGGCTGGGTCGTGGGTGTGGGCGCCGTGGGTGCCGCAATGGTCGGCTCGCTGTTTTCGATGGATGCCTGGAACAACGTCGGCTTCGCGGGCAGCGAATTGAAGAACCCCACCAAGGATCTGCCGATCGCGATGGCCCTCGGCACGCTCGTCGTGACCGTATTGTATCTGCTCGCCAACGTGGCGTACCTCAACGTCCTGCCCCAGGGCGCGATCGCCACGGCGCCGCAGGACCGGGTCGGCACCGCCGCGTTGCAGGCGATCTTCGGCGCGCCGGGCCTCGTGCTGATGGCGGTCGCCATCATGATCTCGACCTTCGGTTGCAATAACGGCCTGATTCTCTCGGGCGCGCGCGTCTATTACGCCATGGCGCGCGACAACCTGTTCTTCAAGACCGCGGGCGAGCTGCATCCGCGTTACCACACGCCTAGTGTGGCGCTCATCGCGCAGGCGGTGTGGACGTGCGTGCTGTGTCTGTCGGGGACCTACGGGCAGCTGTTGAACTTCGTGATCTTCGCGGCGCTGCTGTTTTACATGGTGACCACCGTCGGTTTGTTCGCCCTGCGGGTGAACCGCCCCGATCTGCCGCGACCCGTGAAGGCCGTCGCGTATCCCTGGCTGCCGGCGCTGTACATCGTCGCCACCGCTTTGATCGCGCTCGACTTGCTCGTCTCGCCCGCGACGCGCACGTACGCGTTCCTGGGACTGGGACTCGTGGTGCTGGGCGTGCCGGTCTATTACGTGTGGCGACTGCGCAACACTTAGTCGGTTGACGTTACAGAAAATCCCCTAGCGCAACCGCAAACAGTTCTCTAGTGTGAGCAAGGATCTCACACTGGTACTCGCGTACGCGCTCGCTTGTCGCACTTGGCCTCCTGGTAGTGGCCGTCGCTTGCAGCGATGTCACGGCTCCCCTGACACTCACGCTGCCCATGAGCACGGTCGCCATCGATGCCATCACCGCCGGCAGTGTGTACCCGTCCGTCGTGACCGATCGGAGCGGCCGAGTCCACGTCGTCTATTACCCGGGTGGCGGCACTCTTCGCTACGCAACCTGCGCCTCGCTCTGCATCGCTGCCTCGAGTTGGCAGGTCGCGACGATCGACACAGGGCTGGGGTACGCCCAATCAGACTATCGGACGTCCATCGGCGTGGACGCAACCGGCCGGGTGCACGTCGCGTACCTCGACGGAGTGTCTGGGGCGTCTTCAATCGATTTAACGATGTACGCGACATGCGCGCAGCGTTGTGGGTCCGCCGCGAATTGGAGCCGCGTCCCAATCGACAGCGATGGTGCCGAGCCCGTGCTGGCCGCAGCCGCGAGCGGTTCCGTCTCGCTGTTCTTTAAGTCCACAGGCTGGGCGTATGCGACGTGCGCGAGCGGATGCGACACGTTGCTCAACTGGCACCGAGCGACAGTCGACACCGGGGGTCTAAAAGACTGGACGTCCATCGCGCTCGACCCCGCCGGCGGCGCGCACGTGGCCTACCTTCGGATGGAGTTCTGGGCCCAACTGCGGTACGGTGCCTGCGTCACCGCGTGCGATAATGCCGCGGCGTGGCA
>WNFF01001903.1_pt1 | contig 23807 bp, 18 predicted proteins | sample 5400441 | NCBI WGS metagenome assembly WNFF01 (sample SAMN13153345, study PRJNA577476) | soil metagenome | isolation source: 120 cm saprolite under Douglas fir tree site 2 hole 3 replicate 1 | place: USA:California | collected 2015-04-18
GAATTCTGTCCACGATCCACCGCAGGGTGCCCATTTCGCGATGCGTCAGCCACCAGATTGTGCCAGCCGCCAGTAGAATGAGCATCGGCTCGATAGGCGCGCGGAAACGCGGGCTGCCGTAGTAGATCAGGCATTGTGCAATCGTCAGTACAAGTATGAAGTAGATGAACAGCAGTTCGCGCCAGCGCCAGAGCGTTAGCGCCAGGCCGAGTGCCGCCAGGATAAAGATGGGTATGGGAAAAGTATTCATCATCGCTAAGACGAATTGGGATGATTTCTGGTCAGGAAAGCGGTCGGTAGGTAGATCCGCCTCGTGCGTAGCGGGCTGCCATATATTGAGAAAGTGTAACTTCAGCAGGTGAGGCATAATGCTGATATGGCCCTGTATCCATTGTATGGCAGCGTCTTTATAAGCCGCCTCGCGAGCAACTTCACAGGGAGGCGTGCATTTGTATGGGGTGTATACGGGAAATAGCTTGGCGACATCGGGCCTGGATCTGAGGGGATCAATCCACGATCCCTTGTAACCGGGTGTTGTCAGTATCTCGTCATTATAGGCACCAAGCAGTACCGTGCCATCGCCCGTCGCTACAGGAATGAAGGTGTGCGACACAAGATAGTTGCGCACCGTCCAGGGGGCTATCAGCACGACTGCGATCAGCGCCATCGCCAGCACGCCTCTGACGGTTGGCCGCCACGACAGGAACTTCTGCCAGACCATCACTAAGGCCCAGACGATGAACAGGCCAAGCACAAGTATGCCGTTTGGCCGGGTGAGCGAAAGCAGCCCGAGCAAAATGCCGCATGTTATCCATAGGCGCCATTTCCTTTGGGACGGGCGCTGTATGCGATATACTGCATAGCAAAGAGCAAAGAGCAGGAACGTGTAAAGGGACTCGGTGTATAGCCAGCCGTCATAAATATACAGTTCGGGGTAAACCGCTGCTACTACTCCCGCCAGCACGCCAATCCGCCAGCCGAAGAGATCTCTCGCATACAGGTAAATCAAGACGCATGTTCCAGAGCCAACCAGGCACAGAAAGAGACGTGCAAAATAGTCGCTCGGGCCGAAAATAATAGAGATACCAGCTATGATAAACGGCCAGAGTGGAGCGCGATATACCGTCGAGTAGTATGGATGCAGGCAGAAACAGTGCTCTTTTAGTAGATTAAAGCCAATCGTCTGGTAGAAAAGCGAGTCATGCAGCGGGTAATAGTTGTGAGCGACGGTATCGTTATAGATCACGCGCACGAGCAGGGCCAGACAGAAAATGCCAATTGCAGGAAGCAGTGGTTTGACACGTTTCATCATAATAAATTTCCTAGCTGATCGTGTGCTTTGTACTGAGTCTACACTTCAGAGACGAATGATCTCTACCCAGGTAACAGGGCACTTTCAATTTTTAGATTCTTGGGTTATACTACTATAATGAAATTACTATAATGAAATACGCGCTAGTCAAACCCAAGAAGGAGAGATCGATGCAGAAGGACGATCAGCATCCCGAGCCTATACTTACTGAAGATAGTACTGTCTCGCAGCCTGACCTCTTTACTGGCACTTCAACGGTCATCACGGAGCCTGCGGACCCTGTGGAGACGCCTTTCCCGCCGCTAGTGCGCACACACCCGCTCACCGATCAATCTAGCCTGGCGGCGTGTTTTATCCCCTACCAGCAGGATTTGAAACTGCGTGGCAAATCTGACTATACCGTGACCTGCTTCCTCTCGGACCTCAAGATGTTCAGCGATTATGCCGGTCGCGATACTCCTGTTGGGCGCATTACGAAAGAACAGCTTACCGATTGGCTCATGAAGTTGAGGTTCGGTACAAAGGGTCAGACTCCCGCGCCCAAAACTATGGCCCGTCGTGTTACCTTTCTGAGGAATTTCTTCTCGTGGTTGGCCCGCGAAGGAGTCATTCGTGAAAACCCATCCGCCAGCCTGGTTTTAGAACGGCCTTTGCCCCCGCTGCCACAATTGCTGTTTGATGACGAGGTGCAGCGGCTGCTCGAGGTTTCGGCAGAAGACCCACGCAGTCACTGTCTTGTCTACCTGGTAATCCACGCGGGATTGAAGAAAGAAGAGGTGATGGCCCTGAAATTGGAGCATATCGATCTTTCCAATCCGCAGGTCCCCACGATAAGCGTGCATTTCCCCGCAGCGACGGGCAAGCAGCATCGCGAGAGGCGCCTTGCACTTCCCGCCGAATTTAGCACTATCCTCAAGCAGTACATTACGAGGTATCGCCCCACGAGTGAGCTGTTTGTCTGCACCGATCGCAACCTGAACTACATTCTGGCGCGATCCGTGAAAGCGGCAGGTATCAAGAAGCGCGTTACTCTACAGTTGCTGCGCGATAGCTTCGCTGTACAGCAGCTCCGGTCAGGGGTACCGCCGGAGACGCTGCGCGAAAAGCTGGGCCTTTCTGACGAGGCGTGGTTGGAGTCACGGGAGAAGTATCGCAGGCTGGCTTTCCCGAAATAGGTCGAGAATCCTTACGTATCTATCAAGCGGCTGGACTCACATTCCACCCGCTTATACTGCTGCTGATCTGCATGGTACCCGATTGCGCTGTCTGTATCACCTGCCAGGGGACACCGGCAAATTGTGCAGGCAAGATCGTCGATGTTACACCCGCCTTACGCAGCTTTGGACTTAATGCAGCAGGTGTGATCATTAGCAGTGAAGGATGGGCTATCTGTAAGACACTGCTCAACTCTGTTGGAAAGGCTTTGCCAGCTTCACCGACCACCTGTACAACATCTGCCTGGAGATAGCCAGGCTCGATTGTAGAAAGCAGCCCGCTGAGCGCATACTTGCTGAGCGCTGCAGCTCCCAGGAACAGCATTTTGAAATGCGGAGCGACAAGCCGCACCACCAGTGCGTTGTCCAGTTCTTCATTGCTCCCCTTATGCAGAAGGGAAGGCGGCCAGAGCACCTGCAGCGTGACCTGTGTTCCCAGCGGAACCGATGCTCCTTCGCGTACCTGTGAATAGGGCAGGCTGCGCTCCCGGATGGTACGTCTCCAGAGGGCGTAGCCGCTGCTGGGGTGCAGCATCCCGGCGTCCAGGACCTCGCCTACCTGGAAACGACCGATGACATCCTGTGACCCGGCCAGGTGATCTTGCTTCGGGGTTGTCAGTATTACCGTATCGATGGAGCGCTGCCAGAAAGGAAGGCGGCTATCCAGTTCCTGCGCTAACGAGGCAACATCGGGCCCCCCGTCGATAAACACGGTTTTACCATCCGCTGTATGGATAAGGATGGCTTCACCTTGTGCCGGCTTGTTTGCTGGACCTACATTCAGCAAGGTAATGGTCAGTTGCTCACCGGGCGGGGCTGCTGCGATGGTTACTCCAGCCGCCAGGATCACTATGACGGCTGCTGCATAGCGTAATACCGGCCTGATGGATCGTGGCAGGTGTGGGGACGCGGCCGCTATCTTGTGCGGCTGCTGCATGGGCTGTGACAAGGGTTGGAGCGTGGCGTTTACCGTGTGCGGCTGCCTTTGTGCAGGCCAGCGAAGTACGACAACGCTTACTATCAAGATGAGCAGGGCGTAGTAGCACCAGGGCAGGCGTGGATCTATGTTGCTCGCGCTGGCAAAGGCCCCCGGAAGCATAGCAGACCATGAAACGGCCTTATCAACGAACCAGAGCAGCGGCCAGATGATCCAGCCGCACAGGATGCCGAACTGTATGGAGATGGTACCTGCCACGCAAAGCGCTGTTCCCAGCACGAGTATTGCAACGAGCAGGGGTACGGTTAGCAGATTTGTGAGTGGCGCGATAAACGAAACCTGGCTGAAGGTGACACCGATGATGGGTAAAGTTGCAATCTGGGCCGCCAGAGTAACTGCGATTATCTCGGTGAGGTGATGAGCAAAGGGTACACGTTCAACAGGATGTAACAGGCGTTTAAAAAGAGGTGTAAGTACGACGATACCCAGCGTACCCAGTATCGATAACTGAAAACCGGCGTCCCACATGACAAAAGGATCGAACAGGCTCATTAAGAGCGCTGCCAGCGCGAGAGCGGTGTAGATGTTGTAAATGCGCCCAAAGCGCGGTGCTACAACCAGCAGTATGCCCATGATCCCGGCGCGTAATGCTGCCGGTGCTCCGCCGCTGAGGAAGGTATAGCCGCCGATGCACAGTATTACCAGCGCTGCTGCTAGCCAGCGCCGCCAGTACCCCTCGCGCTTTTGGGCAGGAAGCAGGGTTCTCTCCTGGTTGTCACGCTTTTGCCTCTTGTAGAGCCAGCGTGTGCCACCCCCTACCAACCCTGCCAGGATAGTGACTTTGAAGCCGGAAGGGGCGATTAAATGGGCCGTTCCAGTTTCGTTGAACAGCGAGATCAGCGGCGTGAGGGCTGGCGTGTGCAGGCTTAGCAGAATGGCGATGAGCAGCGCGGCCACAGGTTGGGGCAGGGATTGTGTGATAATGGTTGCCAGCGCTATGCGCAGGTGAAAGAGCGCCGCAAGGATAGGGTTGCCTCCCGAACCAGTTACGCGCAAAAGCGGGAAGGTCATACTTGCTAAGACCTCGGGTGAATGATGTGAAAAGGGAGCCTGAACTTTGCCCTGTAGTTCTACGCTGTCACCGTAGTTCGGCCCATATGGATTGTTGAGGGGTGCTTCTGGTAGCGGGACTTCAATTTGACCATGTGCGTCTCGCCAGGATGATCCATTATTGGTGCTGGTACTGCTGACCGCTACCAGCAGCAAGATACTGCGATCTAGAAATTTGGGTTCGTCTGCTACTGTCCCTCGTACCTCAACCTTGCCGGAGCCGATAAATGCGTTGATCGCCTGGGTATCGCCGACGGGCGAAACGCTGGCAAATCGCCAGGCACCGAGCAACAACCAGAGTATGGCGAGCGAGGCGAGCATTCCCTTGCTGTTGCGCCAGAGCAAGATAACACATAACAGGGCTATGGCGGCGCCAATCAATAGGGCGAGTGAAGGCAAAAGTGCCCAGGAATCGAGCAGGATGCCCGTCATCCATGCCAGCGTCACTACAACTAGAATATACCCGCGTGCGCCTGGCAGTACTTTGAAATACTTTTTCACTTGATAACCCTAAATGTATAAGTTTGGGCCTAAGTTTGGCACGTTTTTCGTTGCCAAGGTTCTGGATGTTAGATTGTGACCAGGTTCTTTATTTTGTCGTAGGTTGACGTACTAACGACCTGCTTCAGTTGGTCGATAGAGGTGTATGGGCCGTGTTGCAGGCGGTAATTGATGATATTTTGCGCCGTGGTACTGCTGAGATGAAGGGCCTGGCGCATTTCATCGGCGCTCGCGGTATTGATGTTGACAAGCTGGCCTGTAGTAGCGGTACTGTTCACGCCGGGTCCGGGCACTCCTCCCTGGTAGGCCGGTGGGATTTCTCCGTTAGCTACGACGTATACTTCCTCCCCATCGTTTAGCGGGGCCGCCAGGTTGAGCGCGACGAGATTGGCATCTGGTAGGGGGCCACCTGCTGCTTGCAACAACTGGTAGACGCGCGCGCCAGCGGGCAGGGTGTATACACCCGGGTGTCTGACTGCTCCGACGACGTAGACCTGGATGTCCCCGCTCGAAGTCGAGGGATTGGCTGTGCTGCTACCGGTATTTGCGGAAGTTCCACCGAAGTTCTGCTGGGTGATCCCCGGAGAGATGCCTGTGGACGCGGACGAGTGCCAGATCAAGTAGAGCGCAATAGCCAGGGCAAGGGCTAGCGCGATGGCGATAATGCGCGTCAATTTTCTCTTGAAAGGAGGTTTCGGGGGAGCAGCAGGAGCGCCATCGTCAGCCAGCTCAGATGTAGCGCTGAAATCGGGTAACGGTTGCTGTTGCGGGGGCTGCTGCTCTACCTCTAACGGTTGTGTGGTGAAACTGTGGAATGCTGATTCTTGTCCCATTGCCTCGGTCCCTCCTACATAGCGATGCGGAGAGGATAGCAGGTAGGAGAGGGGGCTGTCAATGATTTGTGAGAAATGGTACTTTCGTTCGTTGCAGTATCCTCACTCCATCAAAGATGGAGAGGGGGCTAGGGGGTGAGGCCAACCAGTTCCACACAACTCCACACGCCCCTTCACAGGAGACACTCTACACCGGATTACCCAAGAGGTCAATTGATTTTGCACCAGGTATAACCTGCAAGGTATTTGTTGCGTAATAACTACTGTAATATAAAGGAGGCATTTCCATGAAATCGTCTGGTTCGATGCAACAACAAAGAGACAATTACTCAGCTCGTAAGCCTTTAGATACATCTTCGCCGGGAATACCACCGGTTTTTAATGGAAAGCGTGATCGCCCGAGGCGCTTCGATATCTTCTGGCATGCGGCCAAAACAGGCAGGCTGATTAAAGCACTGACGACTGATCGTCGTGTGGCTTTGTGGCGAAAAGCGCTCTTCTTTGGCTCCATCGGCGCGTTGCTCATCGTTCTGCTCTTCCCTGACGCGCTCAACGAGGTGGTTTTGAGCACGGTCTTTCCTCTTGTAGGTACGGTGCTCGGCGTACCGCTCGATGCAGGGTTCGATTGGGTAGCGTTCGCGCTTGCGGTCGTTTCCTTGCTTCGTTTCTTCCCTGCCGAGCTCGTTGCCGAGCACTACCGGCAGATATTCGGGTAGTGTGTCTTCAATGAGGTTTGTGTCATTTGTGTCATTTGTATCGCTTGTGTCTGTTGTATCGCTGTGTAAGCTCGTGCAGCATCAGGGGAGATATGCGGGGAACGCTTCTCATTGCCGAACTGGTCTCTTGATTCTTCAGTTCATCAGGGGCCATCATCCGCAGTGCCAGGCGCTCCATCTCACCGTCCATCCAGATAATGCGCACGCCCAGCACCTCTACACTTGTGCAGGATTTCGACCAACGGGAGCGGTGTTCAGCGGCGAACCAGTCTACCGGCTCTCCTTGAATCCGTAAGGAAAACGAAGGAACGCAAGGGGGACATGTTGATTTCTCCATCAGCGAGTGAGAAGACATAGCGACCAAAGCATTTCTGGTAGGACTCCACTAACTGGTGGAGAGAAGTCAGGGAGAGTGGAAAAAACAAGCATCAATCTGTAAGCTGTGTCTATGAAAGAAACAAGCACAGAACAGATGGATGCCTCACAGGTATTTTGCCCCAATGAGAACTGCAAGGCAAGAGGACAAGTGGGGCAAGGCAATATTGTGAGTCATGGGAAGGCCCGTCCGCGGTATCGCTGCAAGACCTGTGGGAAGACGTTTAGCGCGCAGGCAGGCACGATGTTTGAGGGATTGCGCAAACCGAAGACGTTGATTGTGATCGTGGTGACGCTGTTGGCCTATGGCTGTCCGATCCAGGCGATAAAAAGTAGATGCTCGCTTTATACGCCAGTGCAGCTAATTCGTGCTTTCTAATAGAAGATGGCAATGATAGAGGACTCTATTAATCATCAAACATCTCGGCACCGGTTGGTTCTATCCTTGCTTCTCCGTTCATGGTCAGCCGGAGTTCTGACAATGCGAAATAAATGGCTTTCCTGGCTCTATTCTGGTTCCCTAATGGACGATGGTCTGCTATGCAATGCCAGGGATTGTATGATAAGTTCTCAGCGAAAGCCATTTGACTTCGGGAATCGAATTTCTGAACCGGTAGATGTAATCTTGCTACAGGAATGAATGGTGACAGCTTTTCCGGCCACTCAACAGATGCATTTTCAATGGGCATTCTGTAGGCATCGGTCTGGAATTGAATCATGAAATCGAAAGTAACTTCTTTTTTGCTCAGAGTTTTCGCCATCGCTTCTCTGAGATAGTTGGCCGAGGGTTTTCTGGGTATCTTCGTTTGTTCATCTGAACAAGGTTTGATCGAGTAGTGAACAGCCTTCCCTTCGCCAAACAGGTAGGCCACGCAGCTATAATATTGCACTTCTAGCGGGCTGGTTTGAGTTCTTGAAAACAGACCTTGCATGATTCCATCTAGTAAATGAGAATCAAAGGGGTTGATAAAGTAAAAAAGTGGCGTTCCCTCGTAAACCTGCTTCTGCAATTTGAGATTCTCTATGATGTTTGGAGTAGTAAAGGTTGGCGCGCTGATACCTGTGAAATCCTGGGTCCATTTTTCGTCGAGGAGTTTCTCGCCTTCTACGCCCATGAGTTTTATTCCTATACTCAGTACTCCGTTATCCTTCATATCCGCAGGCGCTAACGGACCTGGTCCAGCGAATCTTACCCAGGCGGGATATGTTTTGGGATATCTAAAAACGCCTTGCCGCAAGTTTTCGGCGAGATTGGGCAGAATCTCAAATTCTCCTTTTACAACGCCATACGTTTTAGTATTTCCAGCACGCAGAGCAAAGCTATGTTCATAGTGTTTGTGAGTGAACATAGTCATCTGCTTTATAATCGAGCCAGTAATTTCTTTTTCATCGGGCAAGAGCTTTTCTTCGCATATCTGTAGATGGTCGTCTTTTCTCTTTACATTGATAAGAGCCTGTACGAGCGCAGAGATTGGTTCCCTGAAAATTTTATCAAAGGTGTCCCGGTAATAGGGATCGATCCGACGCTCAAAATAGATGAGCGCGAGGAATAAATCATGGATGCGTTTTTTAATACTCATAGTCGCTGCTCCATGGGATCGAACGATGCTCTACATTAAGTCAGTCACAACCAGAACTGCAAAATCGACTTCTTACCCGCAAAGAAACTCTTGACTATCAATAGCCTTACTCAATACGCTACCGCTTTTCGAGACAGTGGTCCCTTGCCTAAGGAAGCTGTGCCCAGCGATGCTCCGATCAAACTTGCACTACAGCAGACAATGGCAGCTCGTTTCGATGTTTGACCTGTGAAACCAGCGATTGCCGAGGCGGTGAAATCGATAAGGTCGATGGCGACGCCAATGGACAGTTGCTGGTTGAGAGGCTTTCCTTGGGGGGCCAGTATCAACATTCCCATGAGCACATCGCGTACGCCAAAGAGTCGTAGAGCGTATGGCAGTGCTGGGTTGGCCTTGACGTCAATTTGCATCAATCTGGCCATCGCGCCGGGCAGAAACCAACTGATCGCGCCTATAATGAAGCGAACCCCGATCAGCGAGGTAAGAGCTTGGCTCCTCGTCAGAGTTATCATATCCATCCTCCTCGCCTTTTGGCTCAGAAATTCAGACTCTAAATCTCCTTACATTGTCGCCCTGGCCCAGGGCGTGAAGGCGTTATCGACGCTGCGCAGGGCTGAACGCAGGTGCGGGTAGTGACGTAGCAGCACCGTTGACATTGAATTGTCGCGAATCCAATCCATGCCGACCTGGGTGTAGACCTGTGGCTTGAAGTCCACAGTCAAGAAGCGATCGCTGTTTAGTCGACGCGAGGCCATCAGTATGAAGATGCGGAAGGCGGTCTCGCTGAAGGCAAAACCCTGCGGACGTTTTTCGGCGAACATGCCGACCATCAGATCAACGCGGTCAATATCATTGTGGTACACACGCCGTAATTTCTCTGCCAGGGCCGGGTCACCGGCCAGTTCTTCAAAACTGCTGGCAGGGGAAAGGTGCAGCAATTTGCGGAACTGGTTATAGCGCGGTACGCCCAGCTCCCTCGTTCGCATAATATCCGTTGCCGCCAGATCCATGAAGTAGCCATCGGGCCGCTCGAAATGCTGCAGGAAACGTGGGAAGTTATTCAGGATGATGGCTCCCGGATAGGAGATGCCGAACGTATAGAAGGCGTCGGTCATTGAGATTTCCTGCAAGACTTCCTCCGCATGCGGTCCGGCGATTTCGCGGAAGGTGCGATCTAATAGAGACCGGCCATCAACTGCTGAGCGGAAGCTGTAGTCGTCTGGAATAAGCGGGTGCATACGATACACAATAGTAAACTCTTCGGTCAGGCAATACGGTACACCAAAGTGATCGGTTTCCGAGCCAGGTATGCCGCTGATAATCTCGCTGCTGCTCAGGCGACCGAATATTCGATTCAGTTGCTCCATTTCGATGCCCCACCAGTTGGCTTTCAGGGCAAACTGTGAGGTGGGATGGCTGATAATAGCTGGCGTCCACTCGACTGTGTGAATTTTTGCCGTCAAAGCTGCGTTGATGAGCCGGGCGCGCTCAAAAATGTCGTCGTCTGACCAATAGGGGTACTCGGTGTGCAGGCGATCACAGATGGCGTTGTGTTCCAGCGTAAACAGCGTTTCCATCATCTCCAAACCGAGCCACCAACCGGGCACCATAGCCGGATTGAGGTTGGGGTCAGAGGGCAGTTGCAAAAGGCCGTTGCTACCAATGATGAGTTTGCCATCTCGTCCTGAACGTCTCAAAGCCTGTTGCTCTTTGCTGCTGCCATAGATCTGAGAGGCGTCCCACCAGTGCGTCTCGGTATTGATATAGGTTGGCGGCAAGTTGCTAGAGGTGGCCGGGCGTGTTGGATCAGGCGGTACGCGTAAGATTTTCATAGGGTGTTCAGGCCAGGGATCATCAGCGCGCAGTTCGATTTGCCAGGGATTCTCCTTTGGGCTCTTGCCGTGCCTGAACCAATCGCGCACCATAAATTGAATCCAGGCTGCTGCCAGCATATTGACCGTTGTCGCGGGCTGGAACTTTTCGCGTGTCATCAGTTCGAGGCTCACAACGCGTGGGTTAGGCGTGAGTATGGCGGGCTCTGGTTCTGGGAACGTGTACTCGATGGGTATGTTGCGACCGAAGCGCGAGCCAGCCATGCCCATGGCCGGGTTTTTCAGATCGTTATAGGTGCCATCCGATGTGCGTGCTGTAAGATAGTTCGCCTGCATTGCTTCAATGGCGGGTTGATTGATAGCTGGCTGGTGTGTTGTGTCATGCAGGTTTTGTTGACGCAGAATGTTGCGCAGCCCGATCAGGATGAGCAATCCCAGCGGCAGAGGAACTTTATCCCAGCCGACAGCATGATCCAGCGTCTCTGCAAGCGAGTCGTAGATGCGCCAGAAGGGCGTCTGGCGGTAGCCAGCCTGGACTGCCGATCCCGTCTGTGTCATCTGCCCGCTAGTAACCTGTTCAATAGCAACGCGTTGGCGCAGCACCAGTGCTACTATGCCTGATATCAGTGCCGCGAGTGCCAGTAATACCCACGGTACACGCTTTGTTGATTTCACCTTCTTCACCTTTCGCTTTGAATCCTCGAGGCTCTATGTGGTTGTGCCAGAATGGCCAGGGTGGTGTTGATTCCCGAGATCGCCGTGAGCATAATGGAGGTACGCGAAGGAAGTTGTCCCTGCATACCTGCCAGTGCTGCCGAGAGCGTATCGGAAGCATGAATGGGAATGGCGTAGCGCAAGGCGCTGGCACGTAATCCTTCATCTGGTACAAGCAGCTCGATACCCACGATGATGGTACGTACGCCAAAGAGCCGCAGTGCGTAGATGACAGCACTATTGGGATTGTCCCCGAACTGGCGTGCCAGTAATTTGGGGGTGAAAAGGGCGGCGGCTCCGTTAAACAGCCGAATGCCGGCAAGCAGAACACGTGCATAATCACGGCAGTGCTCAAGATTAGCAGACATTTACATCTCCTTATGTTAAAGGCTTGCCAGGTAGCGGATAGCCCTGATACCTGGCATGAAAAAGTATGCTCCCCCTACCACGGTGACAAAACGCGGAAGGCTGGTTAGCCGCTTGCGAACAGGTTTTGCCTGAATGGTAAACGTATCACCGTCGGGGCAATGGGTACCTACGATTGGGTCGGCATCGTCATAGAGTCCATTGAAGTGTGGATTGTCGACCCACGTCTGCTGAATGAATTCAAATTGACGAGAGATGTTGGCATTGAGACAAAGGAAGTGCAGTCCCCGATCCTGGTTCTCAGCCATGGTCTTCTCGACGCTCAGCAACTCCATCGGGTCGACTGGTGGTCCATACTCGCGTCCCCGACGTAAAATGCGATGCCGCTTGCCGACAGCAATGGATTGCTCAGAACCCGGTTCTGGGTCCAGAGAATCACGGGGATTGACGCGACGAACATGAGCACCTATTGGACAGTTGAAACCATAAGGGTCGGCCTGGTAGTAGGTGAAGTCATTCATATTCGCCAGTTGCGGGTCATCGTGATCCGGAGTTTTCAACAGTGGAGCGCCACTGGGCCAGCGTCCAACCATCTGCGAGGCAAGTTTAAGGCGAGCGATGGGGTTGCTGCTGCCATCCGGGCTTTTAGTGGCTCCGTCAAGAAACTGCCAGAAGCCGCGCACATCCTGGCGCAGTTGTCGAAAAACCAGGTAGCTGCCATTGCGTCCAAGGTCCGCGTTACCAGATCCGCCGCTATCGCGAGGAAGGACGCCCTGCGGATCCAATGCGGGCTTGAGTAGTGGCCTATCTGTATATAGACCATATTCGTTTGGATATCCTAGGAGAAGCTCTCCCGCTTTAATCGTATTCAGGGAGGTCCCAGCCTCGCGCAATCCTTCTATCATGGGTTGCGAGACGCCATCGTGAAAACCAAAATGCTCCTTGTTGCCAAGATCGACGGTGTCCAGCTTCAGCACTTCCAGTAATCCATGAGCAGCGAACGTTTGCGCGTAGGCATTGTATACATTTGATAGCTCGTGATTATCCACGGCAAACATCATGAGTACCATGTCGATTGGCCGGGTGTCTGATCCGCCCCACATCCAATGGGCGGGAGAGCTTTCTTCTACGTCACCCAGGAGAAGGCTTTTGTGTGGGGTAGTCATACCATCAATAAATTCTTTGGAGAACATTGCCTGGATCGCCGGTTCCAGGCCAAGCTTTTTGATGCCTGCATACGTGAAAGCGATATTGAGGGCTGTCTCCACTGGCCTGATCTGGCCAGTGGTGAGCGTGTCAACCAGTATGCTCAGCCATTTTTTAGCAGGCTGAGGTGCATTGATTTCGAGCAAAATGTAACAGGCAGCTTTGAGAGCGCCATAACCTCGTATGATAAGCCCCTGGATGTCTTGAAGATCGAGAGCGTCTGCCATATGCACATCCCTTTCTACAATAGCCGAAGCCACTCCTCGGCTTCGGTCTCGCTCAGGTTGCGGTAAAGACCTGCGCGGATTTTGGCATTATTAGCAATATTCAAGGCGGTAAGATGATCGTAAGCTGAGTACCAGACCTGAGAAGGTATCTGATGTACACGAATATAATCTTTGAAGGCCTGCTCATCTTTCGCGCCGTTAAAAATCAGCCAGCTGGTTTTTGGATAGCCAACGCCGTTACTGAACACTGCGTTTAAACCCCAGGCAACTTTGTCGATGAAATCATCCATGTAGCTTTCCAAGCTGCCATCGTAGTTGCTAGCAAAGATCACGCGGCGCAGTTCATCAATAACGACCCAGCGGGCAAAGTGGATGGTCTTCACTCCGGCAAGATTTTCCTTGTTGAAAATGTGGCGAGTGCCGTAATCTATAGCCATAAGGATACACTGCACCGTTAGTCGCCGAAACCATCCCGGCTTGATATAGCCAACGGCGTTGAACTGGTTTTGCGCTACAAAGTCCTCAAGATTTTCAAGTTCTCGGACGTGTGCATCATCCGGCTTAATATCTGACGCGGCATCGTTTAGTTCATGGATGCGCAGTAGGAGTAGCCATATAGGAAGCGCCAGTATGAGAATGGGTAAGAGAATGAGCAGGAGTAGCGGCATTCCAACCATGTGCAGTGTTTCCTTCAGCTCGAAAACAAGGCCCGGTTGTGCCGGAGGAGTGCTGGCCCAGCTTAGTGCCCGCTCGCTTCGGATGTATGCCAGGATTTTTGTCCGAACTTCCAGGGAAGAGTGGCCCGACCAATCCTGCTGCGCATGATCCAGAAAATCTTGAATAGCATTCCTGAGCTGTGATTCCTGGCGAATTTGTTGTACCATACGGCCAACCGTATTGACATAAAATGCCTGAACCTTTACCATGTTGGCTTGCAAGTATGCTAGCCGTCTTGCGGAGGTTATTGCGCTACCAATCGGGTAGCCTTCACAGTGGCTGTAAATCTTGTCTAGCCCATCTCCTGCCATATCCGCTAGTTCATTGAAGAGACGAAGCAGCGGAGCATCACATTCGGCCATGAAGACGAGTCTAGGAGAAATTACCGTGCCGTGCAAATCAATCGATTCATCAAGCATCACAAATCGTGCGAAATGAACCGTGGAGAACTTGCCGAAAGGAATGAGATCATTCTGCGCGGCGTTATTGCCCATCGCCTTGAGCAGTTGCTTGATATCTTCCGTCTCCCCGGGTTTAATCCTGGTGATTATCGTCAGTGCTACCTGATGCGTCATAAACTGCACTCCCTTGAAGCAATAGTAATGCAGAGACCATACTTTCAAAGGGATAACGATGATTTCCTGCATCCCTTTTATGATTTATTGCTAGCTGGTTCCTGATCAGCTTTTATGCTTTGGGAAAAGCCAGGGCAAAGTTGATCAATTTGGTTTTGTCCCAAAACACAATGCCAAGATACAGTCCAGGGGCTACTTCGCGGATTTCATCTCTTATCCAATGGGCAATGAGCGAGGTTTGAGAGTAATCCAAGGCAATACATTCTTTCTCATCGAACCAACTCTTGTCCTTGTAGACTTTGGCGACGATTGTCTTCATTCCTATAGGTAAAATTTCATTGCGTAGCTGGCCAGTTTCCGCGTCAAAGACTTTACCTTTCCACACAAAGAAGTGAACAAACTTTGCGGCAATCTCTGAAAGTGCAGTGCCAGGATCGATAATCACAGTGCCTACCGCTTCTCCCCTGGGAATATCACCTGCTGGGCTCGCGCGGAACAGTCCATCGAGTTGAGCCTGTGACATCTTCATCAATTGGGCTGCGTCAATTGGCATACTATATAACCTCGCTTTCATCGGTTGTAAAGACATCTGACTCAATTAATTAGTACACCTGATGGACGCTTCATGAATCTTTTTTTGGTGCAGAGATTTACTTCTTGTTAGGAAAACCATTCATGAGGGGTGCATGAAGCCAGCAGTAGAGTGTAGAACGCTGCAAACCAGCCTCTCGCCTATTTCGAGAGCGACCGGCATAGGTAGTAGCGTATCTACATTGTCAGTATAGACCTGCTATATAAACTCATCAGTGATTTGCGGCCCATGTGAAGAGAAGTAATTGGACACTGTGCTGGCTACTAAGTTTTAACTATGAGGAGGTAAACGCAAGTCGAGAGTGACGATCATGCAAACAAGAAAGTGGGAAAAAGGAGCGCGTAAGCCGCTGGTCCATGCACGCGCGCATAGATTGCTTGATGCAAGTACAAAGTGCCAACTTTCCTTATCTCCAAAGGTCTGAAGCCCTGGATGGTGCCTTGAGAGCGGTTGACGAGTATGGTATCATTTCTGATGAAGTCCCCGTAGCTCAGTGGATAGAGCACTGGTCTCCGGAACCAGTCGCGCAGGTTCAATTCCTGTCGGGGACGTTTTGATTCCTACAAGTCTTGGGTTCGAGTCCCGCCGTCAGCGTTAAATCTCGTAGTCCTTTGTCCAATGCTCCCCTTCGCTATACTGGTTTTTCCCTTTTACAGCTACGGTGTGTTTTTGTCGTCTTCAAATAAATCTGTTGGTGGAACCTCTAAAGCCTCGGCAATTTTGTTAAGGGTAGATAACCGTACTTCATAGTAAGGATTACGCCATATCCTTCTGATTGTGTCTAGCGGTACATCGCTAGCACGGCTTAGCGTACTTTGGTTAAAGCCCTTTGATATGGCTAACTCTTTCACTCTCAGTTTCAACATGCTCCTAAGTATAGCGTAACTACTATGGTTGACAAAGCCAGCAATTTTGCTATAGATTAATTACTATAGAAGTTTGCTATAGCACTTGTGGAGGAGCACAACCAGATGATAATACAAAGTCAGAGACCGTTACCCATTGGGACAAGGCTAATCTACTACAACAAAGAGCAATGTAGAGAGATGGAAGCTATAGTAAAAGATGCTGGCTATGTCATACTGTGGATTATAGATCAGGAGCATAGCAAGAATGACGAGCACTTTATAGGCTATAAAGACATTGTTCGGGTCATAGAGGTGTCTGATCTTCGTTAACACATGTTTATTTTTCTTAGGCATGGTTCAAATGCACTTGACAGTTCCTCATCAACAACAAGGTCCAGCCCTGTCATGCTGAGCGCAGCGAAGCATCTCGCTGCCGCTCGCGACAGACCCTTCGCTACGCTCAGGGTGACACGGGGTGACTGTTCAACCTGTTAAGGACTCTTCTTCACAATTGAACCTTGCCTTAAGGATTTACATACCCAGCGGCCTGCAGCCTGAACAGATGTGCATAGGTGCCACCGGCGGCCAAAAGCGCCTGGTGCGTCCCATCCTCAATGATTTTGCCCTGCTTGATCACAATGATGCGGTCGGCCATGCGCACTGTAGAGAAGCGATGCGCAATAAGCAGGGTTGTGGCACCAGCGGCGATCTGCTGAAGGCGGCTAAAGATTTCTGCTTCGGACTCGGCATCAATCGATGATGTAGGCTCATCCAGGACAACGACAGGCGCACGACGCATAAACGCACGAGCAAGTGCCATCTTTTGCCACTCCCCAATCGAGAGCTCATGCCCCTTCTCAAACATACGCCCTAAGGTCGTCTCGTACTGCTGCGGGAGACCCTCTATAATCGGAGCTGCCCCGCTTTGTGCAGTTGCCAGGCGTATGCGTTCATCGTTGTCAAGTTCCTCGACATATCCGAACCCTACGTTCTCGCGTACAGCCATTTCATAGCGCACGAAATCCTGGAAGATGACGCTCATATGCCTGCGTACATCCAGGGTATCGTATTCTTCCAACGGCACACCATCGAGGAATATTTGACCTGCAGTTGGTTCGTAGAGGCGCGTCAGCAATTTCACCAGCGTCGTTTTTCCCGCGCCATTGTGACCAACCAGCGCGACACATTCGCCTGCTTTGAGAAAGAGGTTGAGGTCTTGTAGCACCAGCTCGGTGGTGCCCGGATAACAGAAACTCACACCGCGAAACTCGATCCCACTTTGTAGCCGCTCTGGAACGGCGCGTTTTCCATACGCGATCTTGTGAGGAGCCACATCGAGAAATTCGAAGAGGTTGCTGACGAAGAGGTTGTTCTGATAGAGTTGGCTGACTCCCCATAAGAGCGATTCTACCGTGTGCTGTACCACAGCGATGGCTTGCATATAACCAGCGAGGAAGCCAATATGCCCGCTTGTGATCGTAATGCTAATCGCATAGATTTGCGCCCCTGCCGAGGCGACGTTTGTCAGAATCGTGAAAGGCACAAGCGCTCGCGTTTCCCTTTTCACCAGGTCGCTATCTACCTTATAGAAATCGTTGTAGAGCTGCTTATACCGACTTAAGAAGTAATCGCCAAGGCGGAAGAGACGAATCTCTTTGACCGAGTGCGCATTCGTCGTAAGATACTGAAAATAGGAGAGGCGCCGCCTCTGTTGTGTACGCTCTCGCTCGATCTTGTAGCTCTGATGGCCGTAGAAAATCTGCGAAGCAACTGATGGCAGTGGAGCAAGCAGGATCAGTAAGCCCAGCCACCAGTTCCAATAGAGCAATACGGCGACGACAGAGACAAGTGTCACACATTCGGACCCGATGGTGACCATTTGCCAGAAAATTTGGTAGGGGCGATACGAGCTCTCGCGATTGGCTCGCTGTAATTTGTCGTAAAACTCATCATCTTCAAAGTGCTGTACATCCAGTTCTATCGCTTTCTCCATAATTTGAATAGCAATGGCGTTGGCCAGTTTTGTCTGGAGAAGCGATTGTAATTGCTGCTGACCAATGCCCAATACTGAGGAGACAAGCATCAATCCCCCTTGTAAGAACCCGAAGAGAATGGCGAGGTGGACAAGTTGTGGTGCATGCCCTCCCTGAATAGCTTCAGCGGCATTTTGAATGATCTGGCTGGTGATCTGTATTTGGAACGAAGGAACAAGGCCGCCGAGGAAGGTGAAAATAAGCAACCACGTGACATACCAGGGATTGGTTTTCCAGATGAGGACGAGAACACGCGACCATGTAGAGGTTACTCCTCGAATTTGTTGTACAAAGCGTTGCATATATTTCACTGAGTTTAGTCCTTTCTCTTCTTCCTCGCCTGGCGCTAGCTGGAATCAAGCAAACTATGCTTGTTCGCTGCGTTGTAGGTGGTTATCAGCCACTCATTAAAAGATAGACGACGAAAGAGGGTAAGAATAGAATGGAAGATGTTCGTTTCCCCCTTGACAAGACAGCGGTTATCGTTTATATTTCTATTGAATGAATACACACTCATTCAAAATAGGAGAAGAGGGAATATATGCCACGGACGGAAGAGGCAAACCAGCGTATACGGGAGGAGCGCAGAGGGCAGATTCTCGATGCTGCGGCCCGGGTGTTTGCCCGCAAGGGATTGGCGGGTGCGCGCATTGCCGATATCGCCGCTGCCGGAGAGATGAGCCAGGGCCTCATTTTCCGCTACTTTGCCAGCAAGGAAGAGGTCTTTGCAGCGGTCGTCGAGAAAGCGCTGCAGTCAGCAACTAGTCTCGCGCAGGCGGCGTTACTACAGCCCTGTTCGCCGCTGGAGAAACTGCGCTGGCTCTTGCAGATCTATCTGCCAGGTATGTGGTACAAGCCAGAATACGCCCTGGTGATCCTGAATGCGCTCAACAGCGAGGCCACTCCTCAGGAGGTACGTGAACTTGTGTTTGAACAGGGGAAGCTCACTCTGCAACTTTACAGGCAACTGATTGTCGAGGGGCAGGAAGCCGGGGAGGTGGTTCAGGGTGACCCTGCTATGCTGACCCTGGCGTTTGCGGCGTGCATCCAGGGACTCAGTTCCGGGGTTCTGCACCTGCCTCGCACACTTGGCATTGATGGGCCACCCGATCCTGAGATCGTGCTGAAGATTCTCAAAGCCTGAGCAGCGAGCCACTATACCCGTATAAGATCTATTATGCTCTCTTCTATTGGCAGACTGACAAAAGTATGTCCTGTTGTTCTGATGTCGGGTCATATCGTGCGCGCTTGCTGCGCGAAGAAGGAAGGAAGGAAACCATGCAACACGACTCATCGCTTAACAGCAGCGTAGAGACATCTCTCTCACCAGATGCTGAGACCGGGACGCGCCAGTTTTCCAGGCGCACGATCGCTTATACCCTGATGGGTACCATGCTTGTGACGTTTATTGCCACCCTGGATCAGACCATCGTGGGCACTGCCCTGCCGCGTATTGGCGCCGATCTACAAGGGTTTGACCAGATCGCCTGGGTCACCGCCATCTACCTGTTGACCATGACCGTCACTATTCCCATTTATGGCAAGCTCTCCGATCTGTTTGGGCGCAAGCCGATCTTTCTCGGCTGTCTTGTCGTCTTCCTGACAGGTTCTGCGCTGAGCGGCCTTGCTCAGAGCATGACACAGCTCATCACTTTCCGTGCGCTTCAAGGCATAGGCGCAGGTGGGCTCGAATCTATTGCCATCGCCGTTGTCGGTGATCTCTTCCCACCACGGGAACGTGGCAAGTGGATCGGCATTACCAGCAGTTCGTATGCGCTTGCGTCGATTGCCGGCCCGCTCCTGGGGGGCCTGCTCACCGATCACATTTCCTGGCGCTGGGTCTTCTACATCAACCTGCCAATCGGGCTCATTGCACTGTTCGTGCTGGCCTTCTTAATGCCCACGCTGCGCACGCCCAATAAGCGCATCATCATCGACTACGTTGGCTCGCTGCTGGTCGTGCTGGCAACGCTGCCCCTGCTGCTTGCCTTCTCCTGGGCAGGTGATGCATTCGCCTGGCTTTCATGGCAGAGCCTTGGCCTGTTCGGGAGTTCCCTGATCCTGCTGGCGCTGCTGGTCATCTACAGTGCCCGCCAGGAACGTCTGGGACGTGAACCGATTGTGGAGCCGAGTATGTTCAAGAATGTGCGCGTCTTCAGCGTTTCACTGCTGGCATCGATGCTCATCAGTATTGTCCTGCTGGGTAGTGTCTACTTCCTGCCGGTTTTTTTGCAGAGCGTGACGGGCGTCTCGGCCACCGGTAGCGGCCTGGCGCTGATGCCTCTGGCGCTGGCTTCTATCGCGGGCGCGGTAATCGGCGGTCAGTTAATCACGAAGACGGGCCGCTACTGGTGGATTGCGCTGGCCAGCGCGGCCATCATGATCGCGGGTCTGCTGCTGTTGCTGCGCCTGGACATTCACTCTACCAGCCTGGACATAGTGGTCGCTCTGCTGGTATTAGGGCCGGGTGTCGGCTCCGGGCTGTCGCTCTACACTATCACCGTCCAGAACGCCATGCCGGGTAAGGTAGGACAGGCCACTTCGGCAGTGGTTTTCTTCCGCCAACTCGGTCAGAGCATCGGCCTGGTCGCCATCGGGGCCGTCGTGACTGCCTCCTATATACCGGCATTCCATAAAGCTCTGCCGGCTGCGCTCAGGCAGGTCATGCCGTCTCAGCTCATCAAGGCTTTCGAAAACCCGCTGGTACTCACCTCGCCAGCTATCATGGCTCCCATCCGCGCGGGCTTTGAGCGTTATGGGGCGCAGGGCCACGCTGCCTTCAATGTGGTGCTCAATGCCGTGAAACTTGGCCTGGCGGAAAGCATCCACGGCGCGATCCTGCTGAGCCTGGGCTTGATGATCTTTACCTTCATTGTGGTGTGTTTCCTCAAAGAGATCCCCTTGCGGAGCCGGTCGGAAAGGTAGTTCTGTCCCCTAAAAATGCACTGTTTATCAAAGCTCTTGCGTTCCTAAATTATGAAAGGTATGCTTCCATTGGAGCAAAAAACAACCAGGGGAGGATTTGATGAAGCGTCTGAAGATCGTCATCGCACCCTGCATCACCGTTGTAGCGCTTGCAACCCTCTTCCTAACAGGATGGACGGGAGCAGCTGCAGCGATCCCCACGCAGCATACACACAACGCCAGTTCCTGCGGGGCATGGAGCCAGGTCGCCAGCCCCAACGTGGGTACGAGCTACAATGTTTTGAATGGAGTAGCGGCCATCTCCACGCACAACGCCTGGGCGGTTGGAGCGTACGGCAATGGCAATGGCAGCTCGCCGCTTATTGAACACTGGAGCAAATCCAAATGGACGGTGGTCTCCAGCCCCAATATCGCCGGGTCGCTCGCAGGCATCGCAGCGATAGCAGCCAACAATATCTGGGCGGTGGGAGAAAACGATAGCTCCAATATGCAGGAGACCCTGGTCGAACACTGGAATGGCAAAGCATGGAGTATCATTTCCAGCCCAAATTTTGCACCGTCGGGGAATACTTTGGCCGCCATTTCAGTTGTTACAGCGAAGGATATCTGGGCGGTCGGCACGACCACAAGCGCGAGCAGCACGAGTGGCTATCAACCGCTGATCGAACATTGGAACGGCACACAGTGGAGCACTAGCAGCAGCCCGGCTATTTCGGGTCGACTTTTTAGTGTAGCAGCAGTTGGGCCAAACGATGCCTGGGCCGTAGGCTGGGTTTCCAGCACCAACGATATTCAGATCCTCACCGAACACTGGAACGGCAGCGCATGGAGTGTGGTCACGAGTTCCGGTCCAGGGCTGGCAATCAACAGGCTGAATGGTGTGGCCGCCATTTCCGCGCACAATGTCTGGGCCGTGGGCGAAGATACCAATAGCTCTGCCCCCTCTGCCGAGTTCAATCCGCTTATCGAACACTGGAACGGATCAAGCTGGAGCGTTGTGACCAGCACACTGCAGGGAACCTCGGACCTTCTAAACGGCATAGCGGCGGTCTCCTCAAGAAACATCTGGGTGGTGGGGGATTACAGAAGCGGCATTGATCCTATGGGTCCCTACTTTACTTTGATCGAACACTGGAACGGCAGCGCCTGGACGGTGGTCAATAGCCCCAGTCCTGGCTCGATAGCGAGTGACCTGGTTGCAGCGGTTCGCGTGCCTGCTACGAGGAAGGTCTGGGCAGTAGGATTCATAGAGGGTACTATCTACCAGACACTTACAGCGTTTCGTTGCTGACATACTCCCTGCGCAGACGGCAGCGATAGTCGTGTCAATCTCTTATTATACCGGGGGCCTACATCCTTTGAGGGGAAAGAACAACGCGGGCGACTATAAAGGACTGTGTTGGCGGATGCGAGAACTACTCACCTATGCTGCACGCAAGGCGACCGTTCCAGGGCGGGGGCAAGCCCCGCCCCTACTATACACGGGCCTGGCAAGCCGGTTCATCCGTCTAGAGGAGGGGCGATCCCTTGCGGTCGCCCTGCCACAATCCACGTTTTGTAGCATTCGCCAACACAGTCCTTGATGGTCGCCCGGTGCTGGGGATGTGATCGCGTTGCCCCACAGGTGAGCACAGGGAACAGGACGCGGGCGACCATAAAGGCCCTCCCCGCCGCTCCTCACCACCCCATTGACTCCAACAAAATAGGAAAGGGGGTTGCCAAAGGAGCAAAAAAGAAGGACAATCCTTTCAAAAGATCTTTGCAAAGCCGAAAGGAGTTCCTTCTGATGACCCATGATAGCGCAAACGAACAGGCGAGGCAACTGCCGATGCCCAGCCTGCACCAAGTCGAGGAGTATGTGCTGCACCAGAGCCAGGCGCTGGTGCCGGTCGGGCGGCGGCGCGGCAAACCGGCGACGCTGACCGCGCTGCATTTGTGTCTGGGGATCGTGCTGTGTGGCTTAGAGGGCTTTGGGTCGCAACTCAAGCTGTGGCGGCGGTTCTGTCTGGAACCGATCGGGCCCTTTGCGCCGGTGTGCGTGGTGGATCAGGCCGTCTACAACCGCTTGGCGCGCGCCGCAGGAGCGATGCGCGCGTTCTTTGAGCAGGTCAGCGGCTGGATGGGCGAGCAGTTGGTGGGGCTGGAAGATCGCACGCTGGCCCCCTGGGCGACGCAGGTGCTGGCGTTGGATGAGAGTACGCTGGATGCAGTAGCTGGAGGGACTGCAGCAGGGGACCCTCTTGCTCTTTGATCGGGGCTACCTCAGCTTTCCCTGGTTTGACGAACTGACCGAGCGCAACCTGTGGTGGATCAGCCGCTATGCCAATCACGCGACGATGCAGGTGCGCCACATCCTCTATCAAGGGGATGGCGTCCTGGATGCCATTGTGTGGCTGGGGATCTACCGCGCCGACCGCGCCCGGTATGCGGTGCGGCTGGTGCAGTTCTACCAGCACGGGCGGCTGCATCGCTACTTGACCAATGTGCTCGATCCGCAGCAGCTCTCCCTAGCCGACATTGCGCGGTTGTATGCGCGGCGGTGGGATATCGAACTGGCCTTCTGCCTGCTCAAAGAGCATCTGCAGGTGAGTCAGTTGTGGAGTGCCAAATGGGAGGTCGTGCAGGTGCAGATCTGGTGCGCGTTGCTCTTAGCCCAGGTGTTTCATGGCTTGCAGGTGCAACTGGCCGCGCAAGAGGGCGTGGACCCGTTCGAGGTCTCCATCGACTTGCTGGTGGAAGTCGTGCCGCGGCTGCTGCAGCGTGGTATCGCTCCCTTGCCTTTCCTGGGACGGGTGGGGCGCGAGGTGGGCCTCATTCGGCCCAGTACGCGCATCAAGGTGCAGGTGCCGTTTGTGGACGCCACCTGGATCACGCCAGCGCCACCGGAGGCGTTGCAGCCACGCGACACCGTGCGCTACGCCCAGCGCAAATGCGCGCCAGGGCCCAGGCCCAAGACGAAGAAAGCTGGGTAATTGATGGGCTTTTTTGATTTTGTTGGAGTCAATGGAGTGGTGCGGACGGGTGGTGGGGATGCTTGCATCGCCCCCTGCCGGTAAATAGTTGTAGCTTTGACTGCATATTCCTATAAAGTTGAGGCAACAGTGCCACTTATGGAGGTAAATGCAATGCCATTATTGCTGATTGCCCGTTTCACCTTACAAGAAGCTATACGCCGCCGGCTCTTCCTGGCGGTC
>WNFF01002085.1_pt1 | contig 23800 bp, 21 predicted proteins | sample 5400441 | NCBI WGS metagenome assembly WNFF01 (sample SAMN13153345, study PRJNA577476) | soil metagenome | isolation source: 120 cm saprolite under Douglas fir tree site 2 hole 3 replicate 1 | place: USA:California | collected 2015-04-18
CGCCTCGATTCCGACGCCGCAGCCGGTGCACTACCAGCCGATGTTCGCCGCCTTCGGCAAGTCGCTGACCGCCTCTTCGGTGATCTTCTCCTCCAAGGCGGCGGTGGCAGGTGGGCTCGCGCGGAAGCTCGGCATCGGCAAGAAGCTTTATGCGGTCGAAAACACCCGCGGCCGCATCTCCAAGAAGAGCATGATCCACAACGACGCCACGCCCAAGATCGAGGTCGATCCCGAGACCTACGAGGTCCGCGCCGACGGGGAATTGCTGACCTGCGCGCCTGCCGAGGTGCTGCCGATGGCCCAGCGCTATTTCATGTTCTAATTTCCTGTTCTAAGGTCCCGCCCGGCGATCAAAGCCAGAACAAAAGCCGGGAGGATTGAAGTGATTTACGTCGTTGCCACACTGACCGTGAAGCCCGAAACGCGCGCCGAATTCATCGCCGCCGCCACCGCCTGCATCGCCGGAACCCGGAAGGAGCCCGGCAACATCGCTTATGACTTGCATGAGAGCGTGACCGATCCGACCAAGATGGTGTTCGTCGAGCAGTGGGAAAACGCCGAAGCGCTGGTACCGCACCGCGGCGCCGAGCACATGAAGACGTTCGGCCGCGTTGCCGTTAAATGCTTCGCGGCGCCGCCGAAGATCGAGATCATCACGCCCGAAAAGGTCGACGTCCGCTAACAAGGTCGAGAAGCCCGTGAGCATTTTCATATGATCCGCGCCACCCGAGTCCAGGGCCAGCATCGCTGGAGTTCGCCGCCGGCCGATACCGTCGTGCTTGATTTCGACGACCGTCACCGGCGGCGGATGGCAATGACCGGCACCCGCGGGCTTGAATTCCTGCTCGACCTCGAACACGCGGTGGCGTTGCGCGGCGGCGACGCGCTGGTGCTCGACGACGGCAGGCTGATCGAGGTGGTCGCCGCCCCCGAGCCGCTGACCGAGATCCGCTGCAACGATCCGCAGCATCTGGTCCGCGTCGCCTGGCATCTCGGCAACCGTCATCTGCCGACCCAGATCATGGCGAAGGGCCTGCGGATCCGCCGCGACCACGTCATCGAGGCGATGGTGAAGGGGCTCGGCGCGCGCGTGATCGAGATCGAGGCGCCGTTCGATCCCGAAGGCGGCGCCTATGCCGGCGGCGGTCACGCCGATGCGGCCGAGAGCGATCCGCACCGCCACGCGGCGCATGATGGTTCATCGCACGATCATGGCGACCATCACCATGATGATCATCATCACGGCGACTCACATGCTCATGACCACAAGTAAGCCGCCGCCGATCGGCGATCCCGGCGGCATGGGTGAAGGCGAGGCGGCGGCGCTGTACCGGCTGATGACATGGCTGTCGCCGTCGTTTCCGGTCGGTGCGTTTTCCTATTCCAGCGGGATCGAGTGGGCGGTGGAAGCCGGCGATATCGGCGACGCCGCGTCGTTGCGGGACTGGCTTGCATCGATGCTTGCCGATGGCGCGGGATTTTGCGACGGCGTCTTTCTTGCGCGCGCACACCGGGCCGCGACGTCGTGCGACGATGCGGCGCTGGCAGGCATCGCGGAACTTGCCGCGGCCTTCGCGCCGTCGCGCGAGCGCCAGCTCGAGACATCGGCGCAAGGCCGCGCGTTCATCGAGATCGCGCGCGCCGCATGGAATTGCGATGGGCTGGATCGGATGATTTCCTGGTGCGGCGGCGCGATCGTGTATCCAGTCGCGGTCGGTCTGGTCAGCGCCGCGCATGCGATTCCGCTCGCGCCCACGATGCACGCCTTCCTGCACGCGCTGACCTCGAACTGGATTTCCGCCGGCGCGCGGCTTATTCCCTTGGGCCAAACCGATAGCCAGCGCGTGCTGGCCTTGCTGGAACAGGTCGTCGTCTCGACCGGCAAGCGCGCGCTGGAAGCATCGCTCGACGATCTCGGCAGCGCGACCTTTCGGGCCGACCTCGCCAGCATGCGGCACGAGACGCAGTACACGAGATTGTTTCGATCGTGATGGGTTCGGTTCGCGTTATGCATTTCAGTGCGTCGTCCCGGCGAACGCCGGGACCCATACGCCGTGTCATTTCGTTTTGGCGCTGGGGCAGAGACCTTCTGTCATCATAAGCGCCAGGGGTTATGGGTCCCGGCGTTCGCCGGGACGACCCCCGGGGTGAAACTTTGGGAAAGAGCATCAGATATGTCTAAGACAAACGGTCCGCTTCGCATCGGCATCGGTGGTCCCGTCGGATCGGGAAAAACCGCGCTGATGGATCTGCTCTGCAAGACCATGCGGGAGCGCTACGACATCGCCGCGATCACCAACGACATCTACACCAAATGGGATGCCGAATTCCTGGTGCGCTCGGGGTCGCTGACGCCGGATCGCATCGCCGGCGTCGAGACCGGCGGCTGTCCGCATACCGCGATCCGCGAGGACGCCTCGATGAATCTCGCCGCGGTCGCCGACATGCGCGCGAAATTTCCCGATCTCGATCTGGTGCTGATCGAATCCGGCGGCGACAATCTCGCAGCTACATTCTCGCCCGAACTCGCCGATCTCACGATCTACGTGATCGACGTCGCCGCCGGCGACAAGATCCCCTCGAAGGGCGGCCCCGGCATCACCCGGTCGGATCTTCTCGTCATCAACAAGATCGACCTCGCGCCGCATGTCGGTGCATCGCTGGAAAAAATGGATACCGACGCAAGACGGATGCGTGGCGAACGGCCGTTCGTCATGACCAATCTCAAGAAGAGCGAAGGCCTCGAGCGCATCGTCGGCTTCATCGAGGCCAAAGGCGGTCTCCGTCCGCCAGCGCAGGCCAAACTGGGCTGAAGTTTTCGTTAACCCTTGTGGCGGCCACCGCCTGACGACAACAGGGTTAAGAACTTTCGCATCGCGCGGAACCAAATCGATCTGTGGTGATTAGCATCCTCCGGGATTTTGCCATGACGGCACTCATGGCAACCATATTAATCTTCGCAGCCAACCTTTGTTGCGTACCGATGATCGCTGCTTCATTATCCCCGACGGTTGGCTCACTTCCTGTTTCGGTTCGTTGCCGCCCCGGCGGACGGCAGATATTTCTTCGCCAACTCCTCATTTTCTGAGTACGCGAGTGGTTCGGCTTGGTTTCATCATTGGCTTCATCGCGCTCATCGGAGTTCTGCTCTCCGGTCTGGCGGCTTATCGCGTCCACGAACAGGAGTTGACGGTCGACGGCATCGCATTGGCGCGCGCGATCGACGTTCACGCCAGCCTGGTTCAGGATCGGCTGACAGAACGTGAACTGCTCGCTCGCGTCGCATCGGGGCTGTTCCGTGCGCCTTCCGTGATCAAGGCCAACATGCTGCAGCCGCTGCGTTCCTCCATCTACGCCTTCAAGACCGATTTCATTGTCGCAAGCTGGATCGCCCGGCTGAAGCCGAACGAACTGGAAGCGGCGCGCAAGGAACTCGCGAGCGCAGGATTTACGAATCCGACGATCCGCGGTTTCGATGACGCGCGTCTGGATACCCGGTCTGTCGACAAGCCGATCGATGTATTGATGGACGTCGAGCCACGCAGTGCCGCGACAATGCGTTTACCCGGCCGTTCCTATGATCATGACCCGGTCCTGGGACCGATGCTGGCGCGCGCCATGACCGACGGCAAGCCGGTGGCATCCGATCCCATACCGCTGTTGCGCCCGGATGGGGAGATCGGCATCGTTCTTGCCGCGCCGGTTGTGCAGGAGGCCGATGCCTCGCCGGCGGGCTTCGTGACCTTTTCCTATGAACTGGCGACGCTGATGCTGGCGAATGACGATCTGTCACTGTTTTCGGTCGCGCTGAAAGACCCAAGCAACGTTGACGGCGAACTGGTTGCAAATGATCGGGGCATCGTGACGTCGCGGACGGTAACGCCGGAAGAGCCCCCGCCGTCGAGCATCAGAACCGCAACGTTCGGAGGCCGCGACTGGAAGCTCGCCTATTACGCCAAGACCAACGCTGTGATGCGGGCGCAGCAGACGGCCGCCATCGTCGGCGCCATTGGTCTCGCGCTGACCGGGATCATCTGCGGGCTGTTCGGATATGTCGCTTACAATAATTTGCGGCTCAGCCGTGAAATCCAGGTCAGAATTGGCTTCGAGCGCCGATTGACCGCGGTGATCGACGAACTCAATCACCGGGTCAAGAACATCCTCGCGGTGATCCAGTCGATCGTGACGCGCACGCTGCGCCATGGTTCCGATATGGATGTCGCCCGCGAACTGCTGATCGGCCGGATCCACGCGATGTCGAACGTGGTCTCGCTGTTGAGCGAAAGCCGGTGGCAAGGCGTCAAGCTGAAAGGGCTGTTCGAGGCGCGGGCCATCCCCCATGCCGACCGGATCGCGGTCAGCGGCCCCGATATTTCCGTGAGCGCGCGCGCCGCGCAGAGCCTGTCGCTGCTGTTCTTCGAACTGGCATCGCACTCCGACGAGGGGCTTTCGCTGGTCGGCAAGCATCCGCACATCGTCGCGCATTGGGAAGTGAACGGCGAAGACCCCGACATCATTTTCCATTTTCGCTGGGAAGAGTTCAACACCAGTGCCGCGACCCGCCGGGAAGACAGCGATTTCGGCCTCATCCTGCTCGATCGCGTGGCACCGGAGGCGCTCGGCGGCACCTCGAAGCGCTATTTCACCGACGTCAGTTACGTGTACGAACTCACCGCTCCGATGGATACCGTGGTCGACCTGACGGAGAGAGACCGAACCGAGCAATTGTCGGCGCCGCTGAAGCCGGTTCGGTAGCAGGGGGCAGGCCTTCGTCATTGCGAGCCAACGGGTCGCGCGAATGCGCGCCCGATGACAGGCTCCGCGAAGCAATCCATCTCCGCAAACAAGACTGGATTGCTTCGTCGCTTCGCTCCTCGCAATGACGACGTTTGCCGCCTGCACTCTCCGGAACAAACCTCCGCTTACGGGAATTGAAACTGAGATCAACCCGCTCGTAACCCGGAGGCGCTTTCATGGGACGTTATTTGTTGTTGTGGCTGATCGGTGTCCCGCTTCCGATTATGGTCCTGATCTACGCGTTCGGCGGTCTGCACTAGAATTCGATGCAACAAAAAAGCGGCCGCGATCTGTGGCCGCCTTTCGTGTCGATGGGGCTCGTATTGAAAGGGCTCGCATTGGGGCGAGTTCAGCCTCACATGTCGTTCAACAACCATTCTGGTTACTCCAGGGTACGCGTCAGCGCGAACGACGATGTGCGATGGCACATCGGAAAATCTCGCGCCGACATCTCTGAATCTACACATCCAAGCCGGCTGTTGCCGACATGGCCCATGATTCTGTCGAACTTGGGTCAACCCAGGTTCAAATCGCGCATCCCCCAAATGCGCAATTTCTCGTCGGGGAAGGAAGGCCTGGAGCATGATCCGGAAAAGCATGCTCTCGGACTTGATCCGAGGGTGGGTACCGGTTTTCCCTCGGGACAAACGCGAAGCGTTTGCCCGGAGATCATGCTCAAACAAAAAGATAGAGCGGGATGACGATTCGAAGAAAAGTCATCCCGCCCTGGACCCTTTTTCGTTTTCGATAGAATCGGAACCGGGCTCCAGATTCTTGATTTGACGCGTTTTCTTGACACCAACCGCTCTCCACCCCGGATCGCGTCCGGGGCAGGCTTTCGCTTGAAAACATCTAGCCGCCGCTGCCGCCGATCACGGCGCGAACCGTCTCGTCGGGGCCGAAATCCTCGGCGCCATCGACATAGAGCAGGGCGCTGAGCTTGGATCGCGCGCGATTGACGCGGCTCTTGATGGTGCCGACCGCGCAGCCGCAGATCGCCGCGGCGTCTTCATAGGAAAAGCCCGAAGCGCCGACCAGGATCAGGGCTTCGCGCTGGTCCTGCGGAAGCTTTTCCAGCGCTGCGCGAAATTCCTCGAACTCCAGATGCGCGTTCTGGGCCGGCTGGGTTTTCAGCGTCTTGGCGTAGCTCCCGTCGGCATCCTCCACCTCCCGCCGCCGCTTGCGATAATCGGAGCGGAACAGGTTGCGCAGAATCGTGAACAGCCATGCCGGCAGATTGGAGCCGGGCTGAAACGAGTCGATATTGGCAAGCGCGCGCAGCAGGGTTTCCTGCACCAGGTCATCGGCCCGGTCGCCATTGCCGCTGAGCGAGATCGCGAACGCGCGCAGGCTAGGTACCGACGCCAGGATGTCGTCGCGAAGTGAGTCTGTGAGAGGCATTACTCCCTCCCGTCTTCTGGATCGCCCGCATTCCCCACTTGGGGAGTGGGCTCCGGTACATCAAGCTTCCGAATCAGCTCCGCGAACCGGTCAGGCACCCCCTGCCGCACCACATCGTCGTACATGGCGCGGAGCTGGTGGCCGATTCTCGACTGAATCTCGGCGTTGAGGCCGCCCGGCTTGCCCGGTTTGCCGGGCGGAGATTTTAGATCTTTCATGAGCTGTTCCACGCTTCCCCGAGTGTTAAGTCCCTGAAACTTCGTTAGTTATCCTTGATTTTTGAAGTCTTTGAGGCCTCTGCTATGGGGGCTAATTCAAAGTCAGCCGGAAAGTTCCGGAGCGCGGGAACTTTTTGATGCTTCAGGCGTAGTCAGCGATCGGGGGAACCGGGTCACCCCGCATTGATGGTTTGACCCATGCAATAATGGAGTGGGGATGTCGCGATCACAGCTAGTTGCTGAACATTTACCGTTGTTGCGCCGCTATGCCCGCGCGTTGTCGGGAAACCAGGCGTCGGGCGACGCCTACGTCGGAGCCATGCTGGAGGCGCTGCTTCAGGATCCCGCGCTGCTCGACGAGCAGCACGGACCCCGCGTCGGACTGTTTCGGCTGTTTACGCAAATCTGGAATTCGGTCTCGCTTAACGACGATTCCGAAATGGCCAACGTGGCGGGCCTGCCGATGCCCTCGGAGCGCCGGCTTTCGAATATTACGCCGCTGCCGCGCCAGGCCTTCCTGCTGCTGTCGCTGGAAGGCTTCTCGGAAGAAGAGGTGGCGTTCATTCTCAGCATCGATGTTGCCGAAACCCGGCAGCTCGCCGATACCGCCGGCCGGGAAATGGCGGCGGAAATCGCCACCGACGTGCTGATCATCGAGGACGAGACTTTCATCGCGATGGATCTCGAGAGCCTGGTGAAGAACCTCGGTCACAACGTGATCGGCGTCGCCCGCACCCATTCCGACGCCGTGGCGCTCGCCAAGAACAGGAAGCCGGGCCTGATCCTGGCCGATATCCAGCTCGCCGACGGCAGCTCCGGCCTTGATGCCGTCAACGAGCTGTTGCGGATCTTCGAGGTGCCGGTGGTCTTCATCACCGCCTATCCCGAACGCTTCCTGACCGGCGAACGCCCCGAACCGGCGTTCCTGATCTCGAAGCCGTTCCAGCCCGCGATGGTATCCGCCGTCACCAGCCAGGCGCTGTTCTTCCAGCGCAATTCCCGCAACCGCCCCTCCCGCGTGGCGGCGAGCTGATCGGGAAGCGACTGCATTGAAATCGTCCGGCGCGCTTCACGGCGTGCCGGCGCGGTGCAGCGGTAACGCGCGGGCTAGCTGATTGACTGTGGCAACAAGTCGCGGATCAGTGGCCCGGTTTCCTGATGCAGATCGGCTCGCTCTTCGGAATGGCGGTGCAATGTTCTAAACACTCCAATGCTCACGATGTCGATCATTGAGGGCGGCACGGAATATCCCAGGCCGAATGGTGTCACCCTCTATTCTCAAATCGACTCATGATCTTTCGATATTCAACCGCGCCACCGCCGCGCGGGTCATCGCGATAAATTTGGCGGGCTTCACGTCTTGCGTCTGGCGACGCATCTTCGTCTAGAAGCTGGCGCGCAACTCTGACGTAAGTTTCCTTAATGGTGTCGTTGAAGACGAAGACCGAATGCTCGACGCCGTCCGTCGTCGAAAACCTATACGGTCCGATGGCGCTGGATTCCACTTGGTCATGGCGCACCTCGTTCGTGAACCATTCACTCCGGGCACGCAAAAAGGTTCCGACGATAACGAGATCGGGAACATTCGTTCGGCGTCGGACGAAGCAAAAGCATCGCCTCGAAGGGCCACGCATTAACCAGAAGCCAACCCAGGTTTTCATCAAATTGGAACAACTTCCGCCGGGCGCGCTTTATCCTGCCATCGTGTGGGGGAATCTCACCAGTGAAAATACTCGCCGCCCTAAGTCGCTTCGTCTATCGGCCGGAACCGCCGGCCGCCTCCGCCGCGCCGTTCGACGATGGGCTAATCGAGATCGCCCGATTGATCGCGCGCGAAGAACCGGCCCGCGACGGCGCTGAAGCCCGTCGTTCGCGCTCCGGCGCATAGACTGCCGAGCGCTGGCGCACCACTCTCTAATCCACGTTCAGATGGAACGACGTGGCGCCCGATCGGATGCCACTTCAATAAGTGCCCGGTTTTATTTGACAAAAAAGCAGGGCGCGGCTGGCATCACCACAGCCGCGCCCTACATCACCGGTTAATTGGGGCAGGGGGATAACCGGCTGCCGGGATGACGCTCAGGCCCCCGGACTCGTTCCGTCCCCCCGAATATTTTTTCCCCCGCCTCGGATATTTTTAACACACGCTTAATTGATTTTTGCTCGTTGAACCTAAGCTTGCCTGTCGCATTCTAATCACTGATCGCCATGGGGCGACGGACGACGGCAAGCGTATCATGTCAGAGTTATCCAAGGGCATTTTCGGGACGATTGCCGTTTCCCTGACATTAGGGACCTTAGGCGCCGTTCAACTGGCGGCGGGCCGCGATCTCGCTGCAATTCAGAATCCGGCAGGGAACTCCGAAGCCGTCAATACCTCCGCAGCCATCAATCGGGCAGCCAAGGCCGATCGTGCCGATGGCGCGGTGGCCTCGGCGGCACCGACACGAACGATTTCGCTTCGGCAGGGTGTGCTTACCGATACCTCCGTCCTGATCCGCCTGCCGGTCACGCAAGAGGCCCGCAACAATGTTCCCGCTCCCGCGGTTGTGAAGCCGCAAGCCCGGAAGGCGACGGTGGCCTGCGAGCCTCCCGTCAGCGTGTTGACTGAGGTCGCCAAACGGCTTGAGCCCGGCCGCTGCATCACCTGAGAGAAGTTGGCTTTCGCGATCGCCGTTGCTTCGGCCGGCCTGCGACGGTATCCGCGGTTCCGTGCATAGCGGCGCATCATCGGCGGGGTTGGATCTGTGCCCGCCGGGCAAATCAGCGCGGCTGGTGGTTTTCCTGTCGAGTCTTTTTTTCGGATTTTCCGAAAGATATTTGTTGCCACCTGACCCAAATCAGATCTAGAACTTTTCGCATCCCACCCCACAAGAGGGGCGTATCATGATCGTCACGGACGCGGGGAGGGGTGCGGTGGACGCGGCAGCGTTTTGCGCGCGACGGGATTGCAGGGCAGGTCGAAAGACTTGTGAGCGGTCAACAGCGAGCGGACGAGAGATGTTGCAGCGTACGGCGAAGTCGTGTAGTCCTGACGCCCCGACGCTGGCGTCAAGTTCGCGGAGTTAAGTCGGCCCAACCGGGCTTAGACAAGACATATCCGCGGATGACGGTGGCAACAAGCCCGGTCACCGGGGAGAGCACGAAGGAAACCGTTAAAACCATTGCGTGCGGGAACGTCGGGTGATTCCGGTGTACTCGTATACTCGTGTGCGTTCTACCACTACCAAGTGCACACGAGGCCGCGGGTGCAACGGGCATCCGGCGTTCCCCACGCCCTCTTTGGGCGGAAGATTTTTCAACGGCTCGGGCGCATGGCGCGGCGAGGACGAAGTCGTATGCGGATTCTTCGTCATTGCGAGCCAACGGGTCGCGCGAATGCGCGTCCGATGACAGGCTCCGCGAAGCAATCCATTCTTCCTTTGCGCGGCAAGATGGATTGCTTCGCTTCGCTCGCAATGACGGTCTGGCTGTTTGAAAACTGAATCGGAAATTAGAGCGCGCATAACATCCGCGACTCGTGTCACCTCGCCCCGCTTGCGGGGAGAGATCGAAGCCGAAGGCTTCGGGTGAGGGGGACTATCCGCGAGTCCGAACCTGTAACGGCTGCATCACTCCGCCGGCGCTTCGTCGGGTGTGCTGTTACGGCTGGCCAAGAACCCCAATGCCAATCCACCCACCGCCAAAATCGGGATCAGCTTCTTGATGCCGATGGCGCGGATCACCTGGATGCCGACCGCAACCAGCATCGGATCGGCCAGTGCGGTTTGCACGGCGGATTTGGCGTTCTCCTCGACGCGGGCTTTCTGTTTTTTGCGCACCATGTAACAGACGGCTGCGATCAGTGTGACCACAAAGAAAATGCCGGCCCCGGTGAGGCAAGCTTCGATCGGGCCATATTTCTGCAGCATGAACATGAACGCCGCGGCGCAAAGAAACGATGTCGTGACGAACAAGGCCAAGGCCGCTGCAGCCGCCAGCGATGTCAGCCGCAAGGCCGTGCCGGTCTGATCCTTGAAGTCATCGATCATTCGCGCAAACATGGGACGCCTCGATTCAAAACAGCATCATCAAACGAACTGGCGGCGCATCGCGCGCCGCCATTCGCAATCGCGGCGGTCGCGAACGAGACGCCTGTCGTCATCCTGACGTTACCTCCGCCAAGCCTTTACCTCCGCCAAGCCTTTACCTCCGCCAAGTCGCGCCGATCAGGAAGCCGAGGCCGAGCGCGATCCCAACGGTTGCAAGCGGGCGCTGCGTAATGACGTCCTCCAGCGATTCCTCGATCGAATAGGCGGCGTCCTGGGCGGCGCCCATCATGGCGCTGCCGCGTTCCGACATATCGTCGACGGCCGTATCGACATTGGCGCGGGCTTCCTTGTAGCCGCGGCGCGCCTGCTTCGTTGCGGTGCCGGCGAACGAATTGAGCACGTCGGTGATCTGGTCGGTCAGGGCGGAGATATCGTTTTTCACGGCTGTTACATCCTTCTCAAGGCGTTCATAGGTCGCTTTGTCCGTCAGATTTCTCATTCCGATCTCGCCATCCGTACTCGACATCGAAAGCTCCCGGATACTGAAGTGAGGTACGGAACAAACGCTTCGCTTCGCGGGAAGTTCCGTGAAGAGAACCCCGATCAGTCCGGTGGCAGCTGCGGCGAATCGACCGGCATCAGATGATCCTTGAGCACGAGGGCCACGATCAAAAGCGGCGACGACAGGAAGCCGCCCATCGGTCCCCACAGCCAGGTCCAGAACGCCAGCACCATGAATACAGCGAGCGCGTTCAACTCGAGTCGGCGGCCGATGATGGTAGGGGTAACAAAATGGCCTTCGAGGAAGATAATTGCGGCGAAAGCGAGCGGGGCGATCAGGCCCGCGCCGATCGTGGAGAATGCGATCACGCCGACCACCGTCAGGATCGCGAACATCGCCACCGGGCCGATGATCGGAAAGAAGTTCAAGGTCGCGGCCAGCGCGCCGAGCCCGGCCGGGTTGGGCATGCCGGTAACCGCGCAGATGATGCCGGTCGCTGCACCGACACCAAGATTGATCAGGGTCACGGTGATCAGATAGCCGGCGAGATGCCCCTCGATTTCGTTCAGAATCCGCAAGGTGCGCAGCCGGGTGGCATGATCGGCGAAGGTCATGATCAGCGCCCGGCGCAGATCTCTCCAACTCGCAATGAAAAGCACCAGGATCGCGAAGAACAACAGGAACTCGCTGAAGGTCGGCGACAGGAATTCGATGGCGGGCTGGACCCAGTCGAATTTCGGCATCTGAAGCGAGGAGAGTCCGTCGGATCCGCCAAGCATGGTCCGGAGCTGTTGCCACAGCGCCAGCGGCCGGTCGAACACGTGCAGCTTATCCTTCAGCAGCGATCCCAGTTCGGGCAGGCGGTTGCTCCATTCCATCAATGGGGAGGAGATCAGGCCAACGATGAAGGCGGCGCCGGCGCCCACCACCGTCACGATCAGGACCGCCGATACCGAGCGGGGGATGCGATGCCGCTCGAGAAATCCGGCGGCCGGCGACAGCATGGTGCCGACCACGAATGCCATCACGACCGGCAGAAAGAACGCCTTCGCAGCGTAGAGAACGGCGACCACACAGATGACGAGGAGGGCGACCAGCGCGAAGGCAACGACCTCGGCACGGCGAACGACCGGCGGTTGCTCGCTCTTGCTGTCGGGCAATGGCGTACCGCCCGCCCCGTTGGACCCACGTTCATTGGGCCCACGTTCATTGGGAAGGACACGCAACTGGCTCTCTCCCCGCGCGACGGCGATCTGGCTGGAGTCGCGAAGCACGCTGCCGGACTCAAGTTCGCTCCAACCCGCGCCTGTCATGAAAGTTCCATCGCGGAGACGTGAGCGAAGCCTGCTTGACGGCATCAGGTCTATTTGTCCGGGAGCGGAACTGGTGAGCCTTGGTGACGTTTGTTGTGCAGAGCATCAACGCGATGCGCATCATCGAACGGGGCGGCACATGGCACAGAACCTCACAGGCAATCGCAGGCCATCGCCGCGCGCGACCAGCGCGCTGATCTTCGCCGGGTTTTTGTTGCTGGCGCCCGCCCTTCTCTCCAGTGCTGCGAGCGCGCAGGTTCTCGGCTTCACCTCCGCGTCGCGAGGTTCATTCCCGTCGGACAGCATGCTCGCGCCGGCCCAGCCGGCGCTGAGCGATGAAGGCGATGGCTCGGGCGTGGTCCCCGAGCGGCTGCGGCGCGCCGTGATCGCTTTCGACACCCGCGAAGCGCCGGGCACGGTCATCATCGATACCGGCAACACCGCGCTCTATTATGTGCTCGGCCAGGGCCGCGCCGTTCGCTACGGCGTCGGTGTCGGTCGCGAGGGCTTTACCTGGTCTGGTGTGCAGACCATCAGCCGCAAGGCGGAATGGCCGGATTGGCATCCGCCGGCGGAGATGATCGCGCGCCAGCCCTATCTGCCACGCTTCATGGCGGGCGGTCCCGGCAATCCCCTGGGCGCGCGCGCGATGTATCTCGGCTCCAGCGCCTATCGCATTCACGGCACCAACGATCCCTCGACCATCGGCAAGTTTGTTTCCTCGGGCTGCATCCGCCTGACCAATGAAGACGTCGCCGACCTGTTCAGCCGCGTCGATGTCGGCACCAGGGTGATGGTGCTGCCGAAGAATTCGCCGCGCCTCGAAGCCAGAGGGCTGGAAGCACGGGGAGCGATCCCGGTTCGTCCGGCGGCGGCGCGTTCCGTTACGACGACGTCGTCCTCGGGCCGCCAGGCGATGAACCTTTCGATGTCGTCGCTGTATTGAGCGTGAACCTTCCGGAGCCGAACATGAAGCGCAGATCAGGCAGCAGATCAGGCACTTGGGTGGCTTTGGGCATGGCGGCGTCATTGTGTGCCGCGATCCTCCCGGCGCATGCCGAAGACTTTCTCTCGGCGTTGTTCGGCGCGTTCGGAGGCGGCCGCCCGCATGCTCCTTTCATACCGTTTGGCAGCGAGGGCGGCCCGATCGGTCCGCAAGGCGATGGACCTGCACGCGCCGGCTATTCCGGCGGCGGGCTGGCCTATTGCGTGCGCACCTGCGACGGCCGCTATTTCCCGATATCGGGATCCGACCGTCAGAGCCGGGCGGCATCCTGCAACAGTTTTTGCCCCGCCAGCGATACCAAGATCGTTTACGGCAGCAACATCGACAACGCGGCAACGGAGACCGGAAAGCCCTATTCCGAACTGCCGAACGCGTTCCGCTACCGCAACGAGATCGTCGCGGGGTGCACCTGCAACGGCAAGGACCAGATCGGTCTGGCGCCGGTCAAGATCGAAGACGATCCGACGCTTCGCAAGGGCGATATCGTCGCAGGCAGTAATGGGCTGGTGGTGGCCGGCCGCGGCGCCGACAGACGCGGCGCGTCGTTGAGCCTCTCGCCGGCTTCGCAAGCGGTGCGCGCGCGCTATCAGCGCGTACCGGTGGTGGCGTCTGAATGAGAGCCGTTGACGAGCTAATTACGCCGCGCGAATTTTCCCCAGAAACTGGGTCACCTGGCTGCCCAGTTGCCGGCTCTGCGTTTCCAGCGTCTCGGAGGCGCGTTTCACATCGTCCGCCGCGACCGCGGCGGCGTCCGCGCCGGCTTTGACGCCCGTGATATTGTCGGCGACATTCTTGGTGCCGTGCGCGGCGTGCTGCGTGCTGCGGGTAATCTCCTGGGTGGCGGCGCCCTGTTGCTGGACCGCGGCCGCGATCGCGGTGGCCACTTCATTGACCTCGCCGATGATGCTGCCGATTCCCTTGATGGCGTCGATGGCTTCGCCGGCCACCTTCTGGATGTCGGCGATCTGCTCCGAAATTTCCTCCGTGGCCCTGGCGGTCTGGCTGGCCAGCGATTTAACCTCGGAGGCCACCACCGCAAAGCCCCTGCCGGCTTCGCCGGCGCGCGCCGCCTCGATGGTCGCGTTCAGCGCCAGCAGGTTGGTCTGGGCGGCAATGGTATTGATCAGGCCGACGACTTCGCCGATCCGGCCCGCCGATTTCGCCAGCCCCTGGACCGTGCCGTCGGTTTCCCGCGCCTGATTGACCGCGCGGCTGGCAATTCCGGCGGCATGCGCCGCCTGCTGGCTGATATCGTTGATCGAGGCGCTCAGTTCTTCCGACGCGGAAGCGACGCTCTCGACGCTCATCGAGGCCTCTCCGGACGCCTTCTCCGCCACATGAACGCGCTCATTGGTCTGGCGCGAGACGGACGACAAGCCCGCCGAAGTGTTTCTCATTTGACCTGAAGCGTCGCCCAATTCCTGCAGCGTTTGCCGCACCGTGCTCTCGAATTCGCCGACGTAGGCTTCGATCGCCTGCTGACGCGTGGTGGCGCCGGTATTGCGTTCACGCTCCTGTTCTTCGATCCTGAGTTTGTCCACGGCCTGCTGCTTGAAGGTTTCGAGCGCGCCGGCAAGCGCACCGATCTCGTCACGGCGCGCCGTATAGCCGGTGTCGACGGTCAGATCGCCGGAGGCCACCTTCAGCATGGCGTCGCGCATATTGTGCAGCGGTCCGATGACGCGGCGGTTGACGGCCATCATGGCGCCGAACGTCAAGGCAAGCGCCGAAGCCAGCAGCGTGAGCTGCAAGGCGAGTGAGCGCTGGGCAGCGGAATGCTGCGTGGAGGTGTGTTCCCTGGCCGCGTCGAGCGCGGCCTCAGCGACGCCGACCGCAGCGCCAAGGCGTCCCACCGTGACCGGGCTCCACTGGTTCGCCGTCAATTCAGCCTTCTCTCCGGCGATCAGCGTATTCAGCAGACGATCGCGCAAAGCGAGATATTCCGCTTCGAAATAGGCGGTTTTGGTCGTGGCTATCGCGCTGGAGAGCGCCGAAGGTAACCGCATTCCCGATGCCGCCATTTCCAGCGCGGTAAATGCGATCTCGGTGCCGCCCAGGAATTTCTCATATTTCACGCGCGTTTCCGGCAGCACGCGTCCGGTGCTGAGCCCAATCGAAATTATCAACGACGCCTCTCCGGCGGTGTTGCGCAGCAGCCAGGCGCTTTGCTTGATCGCCAGCAATTGGTCGATCATGGCATCCTGATGGTTGACGTTGGCTGCGAGCGCAGCGGACAGTTTGTCGAGCGTCTCCAGCAACGCCGCCGTCGTCTCCATATATTCCTTGGCCAGCGCCGGACGACGCGAGGCCTTCGGCTTGCGTACTTCGTCCCAGAATTCCTTCTGCTGCGCCGTCAGCACCTTGAACAGGCGATCCAGCTCAGGCACCAGCGGTTTTTGCTGGTCGAATTCGACCGACGCTAGTTGCCCAAGCGCATTGCCCATGGCGGGCATTTCGGTATCGCGAAGATTCCGCAGGTATTTGTCGATGTCGCTGTCGACAGGCTGATCGGAATTCAACAGCCGGTTGGTGGTGGATCGATCGGTCCGCAGATTATGCATGGCCTTGAAAAGGTTGGCCGAGGCATCGGCGATCACCGAGATGCGGCTCGTCACCTGCACCCGCCCCCAGGAATCCCAGGCGTTGAGCGAAAATCCGAGCACGACGCAAAAAGCCGTTGTCAGGATCACTGCCTTGAGCAGCGCGGATACGGTCAAGCGATTCAGCATAATAGGCCCCCTCAAAATTCCGCCCATTTGGGCAAAAAAGGGTAAATATTTAGACAGTGCCTCTGCCGATACTACTGCCGGACCTCGCAGCACTGATTCGCTAACGAATGTTGAACGCCCAACGTCCAGTTCCTTCCCCGGAACCCGGAAGCCTACCGGATTGCTTCGCTACGCCGCCTCCAACAAAGAAGCCCCGGCAACTGCCGGGGCTTTTCGATCGCTCAATCTTTTCGATCGCTCAATGACGTCAACTCACCTGAGCGTCTTGAACCAGTCGTCCACGTCCTTGTGGATCTGGTCCTTGGCGAAGCCGTAGCGCTGCTGCAGCTTGCCTTCGAGTTGTTCGCGGCGTCCTTCGATCACGTTGAGATCGTCGTCGGTGAGTTTGCCCCACTTCTCCTTCGCGGCGCCCTTGAATTGCTTCCAGTTGCCTTCAACCCGGTTCCAATCCATCGCCATCTCCTCCTGCGTTGAGATGGCGAATTAACCGGCGAACAATTCAAACGTTCCGACGGGAATTGCGGCATGGTGTCGTCGACACGCCGCAGTCTTCTTGGAACTCATCCCGCCGCTTTGGCTTCCCTGCGCCGCGCCGTCAGGATGAACTCGGTGTAGCCGTTCGGCTGTTCGCGTCCCTTGAAGATCAGGTCGCAGGCCGCCTTGAAGGCGACGCCGTCGAAACCGGGCGCCATCGGCCGATACAGCGGATCGCCTTTGTTCTGTCCATCCACCACAACGGCCATGCGCTTGAGCGACTCCATCACCTGTTCCCTGGTGATGACGCCCTGATGCAGCCAGTTCGCCAGATGCTGGCTCGAGATTCGCAAGGTGGCGCGGTCTTCCATCAGGCCGACGTCATGGATGTCGGGCACCTTGGAGCAGCCGACTCCCTGGTCGATCCAGCGCACCACATAGCCGAGAATGCCCTGGCAGTTGTTGTCGATCTCCTGCTTCACATCGTCGGGCGCCCAGTTCGATTGCGAAACCGGAATGGTCAGGATGTCGGACAGCTTGGCGCGCAGACCGCCTTTCGCCAGTTCCTGCTGGCGTGCGTGCACGTTGACCTGGTGATAGTGCAGCGCGTGCAGCGTCGCGGCTGTCGGCGAAGGTACCCATGCGGTGGTGGCGCCGGCTTGCGGGTGCGCGATCTTCTGCGCCAGCATGTCGGCCATCTTGTCCGGCGCCGCCCACATGCCCTTGCCGATCTGGGCGTGGCCGGGCAGGCCGTCGACCAGACCGACATCGACGTTCCAGTCTTCATAGGCCTTGATCCAGGGCTGGGCCTTCATGTCGTTCTTGCGGATCATCGGCCCCGCTTCCATCGAGGTGTGGATCTCGTCGCCGGTACGGTCGAGGAAGCCGGTATTGATGAAGCAGATGCGCTTGGAGGCGTTCTGGATGCAGGCCTTGAGGTTGACCGTGGTGCGGCGCTCCTCGTCCATGATGCCGACCTTCATGGTATTGGCCGGCAACGACAGCATCTTCTCGACCTGGCCGAACAGTTCGCAGGTCAGCGCGACCTCGTCGGGGCCATGCATTTTCGGCTTCACGATATAAACCGAGCCGGTGCGGCTGTTGCGCGTCTTCGAGCCGCCGTTGAGATCGTGGATCGCGAGCAGGCCGGCAACGGCGGCGTCGAGAATACCTTCCGGAATTTCCGCGCCGGTTCCGTCGAGCACGGCGTCGGTGAACATGTGATGGCCGACATTGCGCATTAACAAAAGGCTGCGGCCGTGCAGCTTGAGTTGCTTGCCGTCCGCCGTCTTGTAGACACGGTCGGGATTGAGCGCGCGCGTCAGCGTCTTGTCGCCCTTCTCGAAGTCGGCCGACAGCGTGCCGTTCATCAAGCCGAGCGTGTTGCGGTAGATCAGCACCTTGTCTTCGGCATCGACCGCCGCGACGCTGTCTTCCATGTCGAGGATGGTGCTGACCGCCGATTCCATGATCATGTCGGCCACGCCGGCAGGATCGTCCTTGCCGATCATATGGCCGCGGTCGATTCTGACTTCGATATGCATCCCGTTGTTGACCAGCAGGACCGCGGTCGGGGCGGCGGGATCGCCCTGGTAGCCGGCGAACTGCGCGTTCGACTTCAGTGCGGTGGCGTTGCCGCTCTTCAGCTTGACCGCGAGTTGCCCGGCGATGACGCTGTAGGAGGTCACATCGGTGTGGCTTCCGGTTGCGAGCGGCACGGCGGAATCGAGAAAAGCTTTCGCTTTGGCGATGACCTTGGCTCCGCGTGCCTTGTTGTAGCCCTTGCCGGCTTCACCGGCTTCGTGCGGTACCGCATCGGTGCCGTAAAACGCATCGTAAAGGCTGCCCCAGCGGGCGTTGGCGGCGTTCAGCGCGTAGCGGGCATTGGTGAGGGGCACCACCAGCTGCGGTCCGCAAAGATTTCCGATCTCCTCGTCGACATTGGATGTTTCGACCTTTTGGGTGGCCGGCTCCGGCAGGAGATAGCCGATCTCCTTGAGGAATGCCGTGTACGCATTCATGTCGAACGGCTTACCCTTGTTGGCGCGGTGCCAGCCGTCGATTTTCGCTTGCAAGGTGTCGCGCACCGCGAGCAATTCAGCGTTTTTCGGCGCAAGATTTTCGATGATGGCGGCGAGCCCTGCCCAGAATGCGTCAGGTGAAATTCCGGTTTTCGGGGTGGCTTCCTTGGCGATAAAATCGAACAAAACAGGGGCGATCTTCAATCCGTGGGCATCGATACGATTCATGATGGGGTTTTTTCTCACGAGAAACGGCAGCTACGCGCAGTTTTTTGGTGAACGGCAAATAGCGCCGCAAAGGGCAGCGTTCAGAGCCCTTTTAGCGCCAAATCCGGGGCCAAGAGAAGGCCCTTGGCAGGCCTCGATTGCTCATAACAAGGGCTTTCTGGGAAGCCTCAAATGAAGCCTCAAATATTGGCAGCGAGGTCGACCAATTCGTCGAACAAGATGCCGGTCTCAGCCAGCATCCGTTCGATCTCGTCGGCCGCATCGGGGACCGAGCGTGCCGAGGTGTCGATCGTCAATTCGCTGTCCGTGGGCGGCTGGTAATCCTTGCCGATCCCGGTGAACGCCTGCAGCGTTCCAGCGCGCGCCTTGGCATAATGGCCCTTGGGATCGCGGCTCTCGCACACCTCGGCAGGCGTCGCGACATAGACTTCGCGAAACACCGTGTCGGCGATGCGGCGCGCCGCGGCACGATCATCCCTTGAGGGCGAGACCGCGGCGACGATGGCGATGTGCCCGTTGCGGGCAAGGTGCGTAGCGACTTCGGCCAGCCGGCGAATGTTCTCGGTGCGATCGGCAGCGGAGAAACCGAGATCGCTGTTGAGGCCGGCGCGCAAGGTATCGCCGTCCAGCAATACCGGCGAACCGCCATTGCTGAACAGTCTGCGTTCCACCGCGCGCGCCAGGGTCGATTTCCCCGAGCCCGGCAATCCTGTCAGCCAGATCACCGCGCCGCCATGACGATAACGCGCCGAGCGCTCGTCCGGGCGCAACGCGGATTCCACCGGCACGATATCGACGGGAACGGCGCGTTGTCCGGCATCCACCGACAGCACCAGGCCGCCGCCGGCAATGCGGCCATTGACCTCGATCACCAGGCGACCGGTGCGTGGATTATCGGTGTAGGGATCGGCGGCAATCGGATGCGCCAGCGAGATGTCGATCTCGCCAACGTGATTGCGCGCGATTGATTTTGTCTCCACGCTCGCAAGTTCGCCGGGATCGACCGCTTTCTCGATCGCGACCACGGTGGCGCGGGTTTCCCGCGTGCCGAGCCGGACCAGGATCGAGGCGCCGGTTACCAATGGTTTGTCGTGCAGCCAGAAAATGCGCGCGCGAATGCGGCGCGTATCGCGCGGGCTGGTTCCGACATGGCCGATCACGTCGCCGCGTTCGACGAACAGTTCGCGGTCGAGCGTAATGCCGACCGAGCGCCCGGCGGTCTGGCTTCCCTTGACCGGCGTCGCCGGCCAACCTTCGACGGATTTGATCCTGGCGATCTTGCCCGCGGGCATGATGACGATCTCGTCTCCGGCGGCAAGGCCGCCGGATTCGATGCGCCCCGCGACGATGCGGCGGTCGTCGAATTTGTAGATCGCCTGCACCGGCAGCCGCAGCGCAAGCGCTTCCAGCGGGCGCGCCGGTTCGAGCGCATCGAGCGCTTCCACCACGGTGGGACCGTCATACCATTGGATAAGCGGCGTGCGCTCGGCAACCCCGTCGCCGTCGCGCGCCGAAATCGGAATCACCGCCGTGGGCGTCACGCCAAGGCCGATCAGATGCGCGGAAATCTCCTCGCTGATTTGGCTAAATCGCGCCGCGCTGAAATCGACCCGGTCCATCTTGTTGACGACCACGGCGACCTGTTTGACGCCGAGAAGATGCAGCAGATAGCCGTGGCGCCGGGTCTGGTCGCGCACGCCCTCCAGCGCGTCGATGATCAGCAGCGCGCCGTCCGCCTGCGAGGCGCCGGTGATCATGTTGCGCAGAAATTCGGCGTGGCCGGGCGCATCGATCAGCACCACGTCGCGCGAGCGGGTGCGGAAGCTGATCTGCGTGGTGTCGATCGTAATGCCCTGGTCACGCTCGGTCTGCAGTGCATCCAAAAGGAACGACCATTCGAACGGCATGCCCCGCCGCGCGCTGACGGCTTTCAGCATGTCGAGCTTGCCTTCGGGCAGGCTGCCGGTTTCGTGCAGCAGCCGTCCGACCAATGTCGACTTGCCGTGATCGACATGGCCGACAATGACGATGCGAACCTGCGGACGCGTGGTGCCGTTGGGGGTCGCGGATATCGCGGTGGGGACGATCATGTTCATCTGATCACTCAACTCAATGTCGGTTCAGAGATAGCCGGCGACGCGCAGCCGCTCGAAGGCGTCTTCGGTTTCGTGATCGAGTGCGCGGCCCGCGCGTTCCGGCACCTTGGTGCCGTCAAGCTCGATCAGGATTTCTTCGATGTTGGAGGCGCTCGATGCCACGGGATTGGTGATGTCGGCGTCGCCCAGGGAGCGGTAGCGCTTGCCTTCATTCGCCAGATAAAGCGGGATGATCGGGATGTTCTCGCGCTGGGTGTAGGCCCAGATGTCGGCTTCGGTCCAATGCAGGATCGGATGAATGCGTAAGTGCGCCCCCGGCGGCGGCGAGGCGTTGAACTGGTCCCAGAATTCCGGCGGCTGATCGCGCACGTCCCATCCGCCTTCGGTGCCGCGCGGCGAGAACACCCGCTCCTTGGCGCGCGTCGCCTCTTCGTCGCGGCGGATGCCGGCGATCAAGCCGTCGAAGCCATATTTGGCGAGCGCGAGTTTTAATCCGTCGGTTTTGCGCGCGGCGGAGCGCGCGGCCGGCGGCAAGGTCGGATCGATGGTTTCAAGCGGCGGGCAGGGTTCGATCTTCAGATCGAGCTCCCATTCCTTGCCGTAGCGATCGCGAAACGCGTACATCTCCGCAAATTTCTTGCCGGTATCGACGTGCAATGCGGGGAACGGCACCCGGCCGAAGAAGGCTTTGCGCGCCAGCCAGATCATCACGTTGGAATCCTTGCCGAGCGACCACAGCAGCGCCAGCTTTTTCAGCCGCGCGAAAGCTTCCCTGAAAATGTAGATGCTCTGGGCCTCGAGCGCGTCCAGATGATCCATCGAGGGCGCAGGGGAGCGCCCATTGACCAAAATTTGCCGGAGCGGAGAGCCTTGCGTTGGGTTGGCGGGACCCAACCGGTCGTTGGCGGAATCGTTGTTGAGAAGATGCATCTCTGGCCCTTGGCCTTTGGGGACTAAAATTCTATAGTTGCACTGCAGTAGAGAAGAAATAATTTTCTCTTTGCGACGCTTGAATGAGACATATATAGAAAATAATTCCAGTCAACCCCGCAAGTTGGGGAAGCGAGTGCCGTATGCGATACCTGCCGGTATTTCTCGACCTGCAAACCGGTCCCGTGCTGCTTGTCGGTGCGGGCGACCTGGCGCGGGCGAAACTGCGCCTGTTGGCAGCGGCGGGGGCGCGCATCCGTTGGTTCGCGACCGATGGCCATCACGATGTGAGCGGATTGGCGGCTGCCGACGCAGCGCGGATCGAGCTTGCCGAAGGCGATCCGCTGGCGGCCGATCTCCGCGGCGTGATTGCCATCCTCTGTGCGGGCGCGGGCGAGATCGGAATAGCGATGTCGGCGCGGGCAAAAGCGGTCGGCCTGCCGGTGAATGTGATGGACGATCTTGCGCATTCGACCTTCATTTTTCCAGCCATCGTCGATCGCGGCGATGTGGTGGTCGCCGTTGGCACCGGCGGAACTTCGCCCGTGGTGGCACGCCGCGTGCGCGAGCGCATCGAAGCGGCGCTACCGGCACGGATCGGCGATCTCGCCGGCTTCATCGGCCGCTGGCGCAAGACGATCCACGGCCGCATTCCCGAATTTGCGCTGCGCCGCCGCTTCTGGGAGCGCCTGGTCGATGGCCCGATCGGCGCGCTGGTCCTGGCCGGGCGCGGCGACGAAGCTGAAGCGGCGCTGAAAGATATTAGTGACGCATCGGCTTTTGCCGGCGCTTCCTTGTCGGGTCAGGCGGAGGGCAGGGTGACCTTGGTCGGCGCCGGCCCGGGTGATCCGGATCTGCTGACCATCAAGGCGCTGCGGGCGCTGCAGGATGCCGACATTGTGTTTTATGACGAACTGGTCTCATCCGAAATCCTCGATCGCGCGCGACGCGATGCGTCACGCGTGCCGGTCGGCCGCCGCGTCGGCAAGCCGGGCATCGGACAGGATGCGATCAACAGACTGCTGATCGAGGCTGCGAAGTCTGGGCAGCGCGCGGTGCGTCTCAAGGGCGGCGATCCTTTTGTCTTTGGCCGCGGCGGCGAGGAAGTGGAAGCGTTGCGCGAAGCCGGTGTTGCCTATTCGGTGGTGCCGGGAATTACCGCGGGTCTTGGTGCCGCCGCGCAATTCGAAGTGCCGCTTACCTTCCGGCACGAGGCGCGCCGCATCACCTTCCTCACCGCGCACAAGGCCAAGGATGCCGATGCCGTCGATTGGTCGGTCCTGACCGACGAGAAGATGACGGTGGTGGTCTATATGGGAATGACCGCGGCTCAATCGGTCCGCGCCGGCCTGCTCGCCGCGGGACGCTCGCCGCAAACCCCGGTCGGCGTGTTCGCGCGCGTGACGCGGCCCGACGCGCAAGCCGCTGTCGGAACGCTGAACGACCTGCCGTCGCTGGTCGAAAAGATCGACGGCGGTCCTGCCGTTCTCATCATCGGCGACGTCGTCGCGCACTCCGCGCCATGGCGCCGTCAGAATCTCAACCATGTGATCTCAGAACTCCTGGAAGCTGCCGAATGACCTCTCCCCTTGAACAGAAAAAAATCAGAATTACCGGGCCGTCGATGGTGACCGCCAACCGTACCTGGGATGGTGTGGTGATCTATCGCACCGCCCGGCAAGACTGGTCGGCGGACTTGTCGGACGCCGCGATCGTACGCACCTCCGATGAAGCGCGGGCGCTGCTTACGGAATCGATCGCCGACGACGTCGGCGCGATCGGCGCCTATATCGCGCCTGTTGAAATCAAGGGCAGCGGCAAGATCAAGCCCGGCAATCTGCGTGAACACATCCGGTCGGAAGGCGTCACTATCGATCTTCCGGTTCCGGCATAAGGCCTTACCCATGTATGCATATGACGAACTCGACCGCACGCTCATCAACGAACGCGTCACGGAGTTTCGCGACCAGGTGAAGCGCCGGCTGTCCGGCGAACTCACCGAGGACGAATTCAAGATGCTGCGGCTGCAGAACGGCGTTTACCTGCAATTGCAC
>WNFF01000866.1_pt1 | contig 23795 bp, 28 predicted proteins | sample 5400441 | NCBI WGS metagenome assembly WNFF01 (sample SAMN13153345, study PRJNA577476) | soil metagenome | isolation source: 120 cm saprolite under Douglas fir tree site 2 hole 3 replicate 1 | place: USA:California | collected 2015-04-18
GTCCGTCGCATCCTCGCCGTCATCCCGGTGATGGCGGTGGTGGTGACGGTGGTGTTCCTGCTCATCCACCTGATCCCGGGCGATCCGGTGAGCGTGATGCTGGGGCCCGACGCGACCCCGACCCAGATCGATGCCACCCGCAAGGCGCTCGGGCTCGACGGGCCACTGCTCGGCCAGCTCCTGGGGTTCTACGCCCGGGTGCTGCGCGGCGACCTCGGCCAGTCCTACTTCCTGGACCGGCCGGTGACCACCGCGATCCTGGAGCGGGCCGAGCCCACCCTGGTGCTGATGGCGTGCGCCCTGCTGGTCGCGGTGGCGATCGGGGTGCCTTCCGGCATCGTGGCCGCCGCCCACCGGGGCTCGATCTGGGACCGCGTGCTGATGATCGGCTCGCTGCTCGGGGTGTGCGTCCCCGGCTTCTGGCTGAGCCTCAACTTCATCTACCTCTTCGCGGTGCGCCTGGGCTGGCTGCCCGCGGCGGGCTACGCGTCGCTGTTCACCGAGCCGGGCACCGCGCTGCGCTACATGGTGCTCCCCGCGGTCTCGCTCGGCTTCAACCAATCGGCCCTGATCGCCCGCATCAGCCGCTCGTGCATGCTCGAGGCCCTGCAGCAGGACTACGTGCGCACCGCCCGGGCCAAGGGGCTGCCCCAGCGCACGGTCACCTACGTGCACGCCTTCCGCAACGCCCTGGTCCCGGTGGTGACCGTGATCGGGGTGACCACCGCGGTGCTGATCGGCGGCGCGGTGATCACCGAGATCGTCTTCAACATCCCCGGCCTCGGCCGCCTCGTGATCTCGGCGATCCTGCGCCGCGACTACCCGGTGGTGCAGGGCGTGGTGCTGGTGACCGCCGCGACCTACGTCCTGATCAACCTGGGGGTCGACCTGCTCTACGCCTTCATCGACCCGCGCATCCGCTATGACTGAGGTCCTGACCGAGCGACAGCGCTGGGTCCGCCGCCTGACCGGCAACGGGGCGGTGATGACCGGGGCCGCGATCCTGCTCGTGCTGGTGGCCGCCGCGCTGCTGGCCGACGTGGTCTCCACCCACAACCCCACGCGGCTCGTGCCGGCCAACCGGCTCAGGCCGCCGAGCGCGCAGCACTACCTGGGCACCGACGAGTTCGGCCGCGACGTCTACAGCCTGGTGCTGCACGGGAGCCGGGTGTCCCTGCTGGTCGGGCTCACCACCATGCTGCTCACCTCCGCGGGGGGCATCGTCATCGGCCTCACCGCGGGCTACGCGCGCCGGCTCGACGTGCCGGTGATGCGCTGCATGGACGGCCTCATGGCCTTCCCGGCCATCCTGCTCGCGATCGCGCTGATGGCCGCCCGGGGCCCGGGGGTGTGGAACGTGATCCTGGCCCTCTCGGTGGTCTACATGCCGCGCACCGCCATGCTCATCCGCAGCACGGTGCTGAGCCTGCGCGAGCTGGACTACATCCAGGCCGCCCGCGCGCTGGGCCGGCACGACGGCGCGATTGCCCTGCGCCACATCCTGCCGAACTGCGTGGGCCCGCTGCTGGTGCAGGGCAGCTTCGTGTTCGCCTACGCGATCCTCGCCGAGGCCATCCTGGGCTTCCTCGGGGTGGGCGTGCCGCCCTACGTGCCCTCGTGGGGCAACGTGATCGCGAGCGGCAAGAACGTCATCCGCGAGGCGTTCTGGGTGAGCCTCTTCCCCGGCCTGGCCTTGACCATCGCGGGGCTGAGCCTCAACCTGCTGGGCGACGGACTGCGAGACGTGCTGGACCCGCGGCTCCGAGTGCGCTAGAAAGGGGGGCACCGATGACGCCATACCGGGCGATAGGGATGCTGATCGGCCTCGTCATGAGCACCCTCGGTCCGTCCGCGGCCTGGGCCCACCGGCCGGGTGACCCGCCCCACCAGCTCTACCAGATGGGCGACCTCACGCTCGAGAGCGGCCAGGTCATCCGGGACTTCGCCATCTCCTACGTGATCCACGGGACGCTCAACGCCAAGAAATCCAACGCGATCCTGATGGTCACCGCGCTCAGCGGCAACCACCACCGCCTCGATTTCCTGATCGGCCCGGGCAAGGCGCTCGACCCCGCCAAGTACTTCATCGTCTGCACCGACGCGATCTCGAACGGGCTCACCACCTCGCCGAGCAACAGCACCGCGCAGCCGCGCATGCAGTTTCCCCGCTTCGTCATGCGCGACATGGTCCGCTCGCAGCACCGGCTGCTGACCGAGAAGCTCGGGATCACCCGGGTCGCCACGGTCATCGGCCCCTCGATGGGCGGGATGCAGGCGCTCCAGTGGGGGGTGAGCCACCCCGACTTCATGGACAGCCTGGTGGCCATCGTGCCGCTGGCCCGCACCCCGGCCTGGAGCACGGTTGTGGTCGACGCCTCCCGCAAGGCGATCATGCTCGACCCGGCGTGGAACGGCGGCAACTACACCGCCCCACCGGTCGAGGGCCTGCGGCTCTTCCGCGACGTGGTCGGCTTCATGGCGGCCCGGACGCCGGAGATGTACCGCCATCAGTTCGACCGGCCGCTCGACGTGCTGCCCTGGCTCAAGCAGCAGGAGGACGCGGCGATCCCGGTCTTCGACGCCAACGACTACATCTACCAGTCGTGGGCCTACGAGACCCACGACGTCTCGACCACGCCCGGCATGGGCGGGGACTACGCGAAGGCCCTCCGGGCCATCAAGGCCAAGACCCTCATCATGGTCGGGGTGAAGGACCTGCTGAATCCCGACTGGGAGGCCCTCGAGGCGGCGCGCTACATCCGCGACGTGCGCACCCTCACGATCAATCCGTCGTCCGTCACCGGCCACGCCGCCGCGGGCGGATTCTTTCCGGCCGACGTCGACTTGATGAACGTCGAGATCGGCCAGTTCCTGGACCTCGTGACTCAACGCGGCGAGAAGCTGCGGTAGGAGGTCGGATGATGGAGGCGATGGACTCGAGACAGCCCTCCCTGCTGGAAGGGCCCGCGCCCCTGCGCGCGCCGCGGATCCGGCCGGGCGGGCTGCTGCCACGCTCGCCCCGCGGCGCGGTGGAGATCGTGCGGCACGCCGACGGCCCGTTGGAGGTGAAGGTCTCCGGGCTGATCGACAGCGCGGAGCGGCGGATCCGCCGGTGGCAGGGTGTGGCGGCCATGCTCTTCATCGTCATGGTGGTGGGCGCCGCGCTCGCGGTGGTGGTGGTGGCGCTGCGCTGGGACTACGAGCGGGGCCGGGCGGTCGCGGTGCTCCAGGCCGATCTCGAGATCGCCCGCGCGCGCGAGCGCTGCTGGGAGGCGCTGGTGCGCTACACGCCGCGCGGGCCCGAGGACGTCGTCATGCCCGCCCGCCGCGACGGCTGGATCGGACGCTGCCTCGCCACCGAGCTCGGGCGCGTGAACGCCAGAAAGTGAGCCGAGACCCCATGTCGCAGGATCATCAGCCAATGGAAGCGGTGCACGCCGACGACCGGCAATGGGAGACGCTGCGCTGGCCCGGACAGGAGAGCAAGATGCTCTTCCACCCGAGCCCTGAGCGCCCCACTGCCCCCAACGCGGGGCTGGTCCGCTACGAGCCGGGCTCGCACCACCCCTTCCACAAGCACGACTTCGCCCAGGTCTGGTACATCCTCGAGGGCGAGTTCCAGATCGGGGAGGCGGTTCATGGGCCGGGCTCCATGCTCTTCTACCCGGATCCGCATTTCGAGGCGCCGCTCTCCACCCGCACCGGGGGCCTGATGCTGTTCGTGCAGTACCAGGGCCCGACGACGGGCGGCCGGCCGATCTACGACGGGCGCTTCAACATGAAAGAGCGCCGCGCGATCGCCGAGGAGAACGTGGAGCGGTAGACCCCTCACCGTCAGGACCCCTCACCGTCAGGGCCCCTCACCGTCAGGGCCCCTCACCCTACCCTCTCCCCAGAGGGGAGAGGGAGAGTTAGAGCGCGGCCACCTCGACGCGGCAGTCGTTGTAGCAGGCGCCGCCGCAGATGTCGGCGTGGTGTCCCGGGGCGAGCGCGGAGACGGTCTGCCCATTGTCGCTCGTCCGCATCCACGCCCCCTTCAGGCTGCAGACCACCCCGGGTCGGATCGCGTCCGACACCTTGAGCGGCAGGTGCACCTCGCCCAGCTCGTTCCACACCCGCACCGTCACCCCGTCGCGCAGGCCGCGGGCCTTCGCGTCGTCCGGGTGCATCTCGAGCGGCGGCGTCACGTCGCCCGGCTTGAGCCCGCCGAAGGTGGAGGTGATGCGCTCGTCGGAGGCGGGTGAGATGAGCAGCAGCGGGAACGGCGTCTCGTAGGCGCGGTAGGTCGGCAGCCGGCTCCCGTACTTCTGCTCGAGGTAGCCGGAGGCCAGCTCCACCTTGCCGGACGGTGTCTTGGGGAACACGTTCTTGTAGAGGATGGCGGGCTCGCCGCCCACCGTCATGGCGGTGGCGCGGCCGGTGGGCAGCCGGCTCGGCGGCACGCCGCCCAGCCGCGGGTCGGCCCCGTCCACCGCGTCGTCCATGAGCTGGGCGTCGCTGGCGGTGAACGCGGGGTCGGTGAAGCCGAAGCGCGCGGCCAGCCGCCGGAAGATCTCGGTGTTGGGCAGCGACTCGCCCTGCGGCTCGATCACCGGCTCCGCGCGCTGCAGCCAGTGCGTGCCGTAGGAGGCGTAGATGTCGTGGTACTCGAAGTGGCTCGAGGCGGGCAGCACCACGTCGGCGTAGGCCAGGCTGTCGGTCATCACCACGTCGCAGCCCACCGTGAACAGATCCTCGCGCGCGAGCGCCCGGCGCATGCGGTTCTGGTCCGGGTGCACCACCAGCGGGTTGTGGTTGTAGACGAAGAGCGCCTTGAGGGGCGGGGAGAGGTTCGGATCGAGGAGATGCTGGCCCATGTCCACGATGTTGAGCGTGCGGGTGCCGGGCGGGAGCAGGTCCGGGCGCTGCAGCCTGGCCGGCGTCTTGGGGAACACGAAGCCCGCCCCGTTGACGAGGCCGCCGCCCGGCACCCCGAACTTCCCGGCCAGCGCGGGCAGGGCGAAGATGGCCCGGATCCCGCTGCCGCCGTTCTGGTTGCGCTCGAGCCCGTTGCCCACGCTGATCGCGGCGGGCGACAGGGTGTGGTACCACTCGGCGAGCTGACGGATCTGGGCCTCGGGCACGCCGCAGATCCGCGCCGCGTCCGCCACCGAGTAGCGGCGCGCGCCGGCCATGAACTCCTCGAAGCCCTCCACGTGGGCCTCGATGAACGCGCGGTCGAGCGCCCCGCGCCGCTCCAGCTCCGCCGCGACGGCCCACGCCAGCACCACGTCGGTACCGGGCTTGAGCGCGACGTGCAGATCCGACTGCTCCGCGACCTTGATGCGCTTGGGGTCGACGACCACCACCTTGGCTCCGTCCCGGCGGGCCGCGTTGAGCAGCGGGGTCAGGTGGAGGTTCGACCAGGTGACGTTGTTGCCCCAGGCGATGATGAGCTTGGAGTGCCGCACCTGCTCGGGCGCGATGCCGGGCGTGGTTCCGAAGGTGCCGAGCCACGCCTGGGTGCGGATGCCGCCGCAGAGCGGCGAGCGATCGAGGAGCGAAGCGCCGAGCTTGTGGAAGAAGCGCAGATCCATCGACGCGTAGGCGAGCATGCCGTGCGGCCCCGCGTAGTTCAGCGGCGCCACCGCCTGCGGGCCGTGGGCCGCGATCACCGCGGTCACGCGATCGTGGATGATGTCGAGCGTCTCGTCCCACGACGCCCGCGCGAACCGGCCCTCTCCCTTGGCCCCCACGCGCCGGAGCGGGGTCTGCAGCCGGCCGGGCCCGTGCACCCAGTCCGGGTACGAGCCGGCCACCTTGGTGCAGATGACGCCGGCGGTGTAGGGATTGGCCCGGGAGCCGCGGATCTTCACGATCTTCGCGTTCTCCACGGTGACGGACAGGCTGCAGGTGTCGGGGCAGTCCAGCGGGCAAACGCTCGCGTGCTCGGTAGTGGCCATAGGCCCGTATCGTAAGGCAATCGGCGTGCTTCCGCCAGCGCGCGGGACGGGTAAACGCCAGGCGGCTTCCTGTCGTCTATTCCGGCAGAGGGGCGGCGGTCATGGCCCCTCATGAGGAGGCCCAACATGAAAAAGCTGATCGCGCTGGTTCTGGCCGTCGCGGTCTTTGCCCCAACGCTGGCCTTCGCGGGCGCGTCCACCGACGCGGCCCTCGGGCTCGGCGCTTTCGCGGTGTTCAATCAGATTCTGGGCGGTGTCGGCGTCTTCCATCGCGGCCCGGTGGTGGTGCCGGCGCCGGTGGTCGTGGCCCGGCCCGCGCCGGTCTACGTGCCGGCGCCGATCGTGGTCGCGCCGCCGCGCGTGGTCGCCCGGCCCTATCCGGTCTACGTGCCTGCGCCACGCCACGTGGTGATCCGCGAGCGGCCGGTCTTCTGCCCGCCCGGTCACGCCCGCAGGGGCTGGTGCGATCCGGCTCCGGTGGTGCACCCGGGCTGGCGCTACTGATCCCGCCCTTCTGAACACGGCCGGCTGAACACCCGCCCTCTCCCCCGGAGCTCTCGGGGGAGAGGGTGCTACACTCCAAGGGCCATGCCGCCCGCGTGCTCGCTCGAGCTCGACGAGTGAGGCGCGTCTCCCTCCTCCGGCTGATCGTGGTCTTCGTCTGGACCGGCCTCTCGAGCCTGGGCGGCGGCCGCAGCGCCTACTTCCACGAGTCGCTCGTGCGGCGGCGCGGCTGGATCCGCCACGACGAGTTCGTCCAGGACTTCACGCTGAGCCAGGTGATGCCGGGACCGAACTTCAGCAACCTGGCGGTGGTGCTCGGCTATCGGCTCGCCGGCTTCGCGGGCGGCGTGTGGGGACTGCTCGCCGTCGTGCTGCCCGGCGCCCTGATCCTCCTCGCCGCGAGCGGGCTCTACGCCGAGGGAGCCTTCGGGACCGGCGCCACCCTCCTGATGCGCGGACTGAGCGCGGCGGTGGTGGGGCTCGTGGCCGTCACGTCGCTGCGTATCATGTGCGGCTCGCTGCGGGGCGCGCGCGCGGCGGCGATCGCCCTGCTCACGTTCGTCGCGGTCGGCCCGCTCCGTCTGCCCACCGTCGCGGTGGTGCTGGTGATGACCGCGCTGAGCTTCGCCCTCTACCGCTTCGCGCCCGGTCCGCATCCGGCGCTGCCGCCCACCCCGCCGCCAGCGGAGAACGCGTGATGGCGAACCTGGCGCTGCTCACGTGGACCTTCCTCTGGCTGAGCTTCCTCTGCGTGGGCGGCGGCCTCGGGGTGATCCCGGAGATGGAGCGGCAGGCGGTGACCATCCACCACTGGCTCACCGCCCGCGAGTTCGTCGACGGCTACACGCTCTCGCAGCTCACCCCCGGACCCAACATGCTGGTCGCGGTCTTCGTGGGTCACCGGGTCCACGGCCTTCTCGGCGCGGCGCTGGCCGGCCTCGCCATGTTCGTGCCCACCTCCGTCCTCGCCATCGTGATCTCGCACCACTGGCAGCAGTGGCGCGACCGCCCGTGGGCGGTGGCCGCCGAGCGGGCGCTCTTGCCGGTCGGAGTGGGACTGATGGCGGGCGGGGTCTACACGCTCGCGCGCACCGCGATCCACGACGGCGTGACCGCGGCCCTCGCGGTGGCCACCGCGATCGTGGTGGCCACCGATCGCGTCCCGCCGGTGGTCGCGATCCTGGCCGCGGGTGCGATCGGCTGGCTCCTGTGGCGCTAGCGCCGCGCACCGGGCGCGGCCGCGCTTGACACCGGGGTTCGTCCCGGCGGTGGACTCGCGCGGCAACATCTGCACCACCGAGGTGGGCAACGCCAAGCGCGTCCAGAAGCTCTGGGGAGAGGGCAGGGTGAGGGGGGCCGAGACCCACCCGCGGTAAGATGGTCCCGGCCCATGCTCTCCCCCGTCGAGCACGCTCCGCTCGCGCCCCACTGCACCCTCCGCATCGGCGGGCCCGCCCGCTACCTGGTCGAGGCCACCGACGAGGCGACCGTCGCGGCGGCCGTCGAGTGGGCGAGCGTCCGTCGCCTGCCGGTGCGCGTGCTCGGCGGCGGCTCGAACCTGGTGATCGCCGACGAAGGGGTCGACGGCCTCGTGCTCAAGATCGCGCTCCGCGGGGTGGCCACCCGTGACCTGCCGGGCGCGCCGGGTGCGATCGAGGTGACCGCGGCCGCGGGGGAGCCCTGGGACGGGCTCGTGCAGCACGTCGTCGAGCGGGGCTGGGCCGGCCTCGAGTGCCTGAGCGGCATCCCGGGTCTCGTCGGGGCCACGCCCATCCAGAACGTGGGAGCCTACGGCCAGGAGGTGAGCGACACGCTCACCGCGGTGCGCGCGCTCGACCGCGAGAGCGGCCGCGTGGTCACGCTCGGGCCGGCCGAGTGCGGGTTCGGCTACCGCGACAGCCTTTTCAAGCGCGGGGCGGCCGGCCGCCACGTGGTGCTGGCGGTGAGCTACCGGCTCACCCCGGGCGGACCTCCCAACGTGCGGTACGCCGACATCGCCCGCGAGCTCGAAACGCGCGGCCTCGCGCGGCCGTCGCTGACCGAGGTGCGCGAGACGGTGCTGAAGGTTCGACGCGCCAAGTCGATGGTGCTCGACCCGGGCGATCCCAACGCGCGAAGCTGTGGCTCGTTCTTCCTGAACCCGATCGTGACCGCCGACGCGCTGGCCCTGATCGACGCGCGCGCCGCCGGCCTCTCCATGCCGCGCTGGCCGCAGGCCGACGGCCAGGTGAAGCTCTCCGCGGCGTGGTTGATCGAGCGGGCCGGCTTCACGCGCGGACAGACCGAAGGGCCGGTCGGCCTGTCCACCCGCCACACCCTCGCCATCGTGTGCCACGACGGGGCGCGGGCCCGCGACGTCGCCGCCTTCGCGCGCCGGGTGCGGGCGGGCGTGGAGCAGCGCTTCGGGGTGCGCCTGCACCCGGAGCCCATCTTCTGGGGCACGCTCGGCCTCGACTGACCGGGGCGCGGAATTGACATCACCGCGGGTCGCGCCGTACGCTCGCCCCGCCATGAAGATCACCGCCATCCGAGCCACCTGGCTCCGCGCGCCCATTCCCGCCGAGCACGCCCACGTGAGCGACTTCGGCCGCAACGACACCTTCAACATGTGCCTGGTCGAGATCGAGACCGACGTCGGGCTCATCGGCCTCGGCGAGGCCAAGGCCGCGGTGGGCAATCTCGGCAACTACGCGGCGATGGTCACGCTGATCCGTGAGGAGATGGCGCCGGTCCTGATCGGCCGCGACCCTCGAGACATCACCGGGATCTGGGAGACGCTCTACAACGGCTCCCGCGCCCACTATGCGACCCGCGAGGGCCGGACCTTTCCCACCATGGGCCGTCGCGGGCTCGCGCTCTGCGCGATCAGCGGCATCGACATCGCGTGCTGGGACCTGCTCGGCCGCTCGCTCGGTCAGCCGGTGTGGCGGCTCCTGGGAGGAAAGTACCGCGAGCGCATCCCCGCCTACGCGAGCGGCGGGTGGGCCCCGGTCGGCGCCATCGGCAAGCAGATGACCCAGTACGTGGAGCGTGGCCACCGCGCGGTGAAGCTGCGGGTGGGGCTGCAGGACAAGAGCGTCGACGACTCGGCGGCGCGGGTCCGCGAGGTGCGCGAGACCCTCGGACCCGACGTCGGCATCATGGTCGACGCCCACGGCACCTGGAGCGTGCGGCAGGCCCAGCGCTTCGCGCGCAAGGTGGAGGACTGCGACCTCGGCTGGCTCGAGGAGCCGGTCTCGGCCGAGAACCTGGCGGGCCAGGCCGAGGTGCGCGCCTCCACCGACATCCCGATCGCGGCGGGCGAGAGCGAGCAGACGCGCTTCGCGTTCCGCGACATGATCGAGGCGCGCGCGGTCGACGTCTGCCAGCCCGACGTGGCGATCGCGGGCGGCATCACCGAGACCCAGCGCATCGCGGCCCTCGCGGCGGCCCACGAGCTCACGGTGGCTCCGCACCTCTGGGGCTCGGCCATCCTGTTCGCGGCCGGCCTGCACCTGGCGGTCTCCACCCCGTGCGTGAACCTGCTCGAGTTCTCGCGCGGCCACAACCCGCTCCTCAACGACCTGGTCGAGGAGCGGGTCGAGCTGGAGGACGGTCACGTGCTGGCCCCCACCGGCCCCGGGCTCGGCCTCACTCTCAGGCGCGACTTCGTCGAGAGGGTCTCCGTAAAGCCCTGAAAATACACGCGGCGATTGGGGGCTCTCCGTCCGGCTGAGGCGGGGTTCAGCAACCGGTCCGCATCAACGCCATCCGGGTCGCGGTCGCGCTGGCCTTCGCGCGCTGAATCAGCCCCTGGGCGACGCGGCCTGCACCGCTTCGAGGAAGCGACGGATCCGGCGCGCGTTGGTGCCGAGATCGCTGCGGCCCACGCGGGAGACCGAGCGAACGTCCACCCGGGTGCCGGTGCCCTCGGCGGCGACCCGGACCACCACGTCGTCACGGAAGCCGAACCAGCGGGTACGATCCGTTGCTTCCAGGCGGCCCTCCGCGGGCACCGCGGCTACGATCTGCCAGCCGAGGCCGCGCGCGATCTCGACCGCGCGGGCGAAGACCTGGTCCGGCGGGGCCGCGAGGCGCACGGGCCCGAGATCCGGATAACCCGCGCGCTGCTGAGCGGCCAGGGCGGCGCCGGCATAGTCCGCGGAGTTCGGCGCGCCGCGCCGCAAGGGGAGCACCGCCACGAAGCGCGGGGGATCGTCCGGATCGGTGGTGATGTCGTGGATCGGCGGGACACGACCCGCGGTGCGCAGGTAGCCGACCGGCACCGCCGCGACGGCGGCGAGCAGCGCCAGCGTCACCAGTGAGACGAGCAGGCTCCGGCCGGTGCGGGCGAGGAGGCCCAGCACGAGGCCGGCCAGCGCCACCACGATGACGATCAGCCCCGCGTAGAGCGTCCAGCGCAGGACGAGGAAGCCGGTGCGGTAGTCCCACCAGTCCCACCGGGTGCCCACGCCGGAGAGCAGCAGCGCGAGCGCGCCCGCCAGCGTGAGCACGAGGCCGACACGCGCAGTGACGCACGCGGCGCGGGGCAGGGTCACGCGACTTGACACGACGGATGCGCGTGCCTAGAGTCGCGGCAGACAGCATCCACCGCGTGCCTCAGGAGGCCATCCCGATGGTGTACGAGCTCCGCACCTATTCCGCCATGCCCGGCCGACTCCCCGATCTCAACCGGCGCTTCGCCGACATCACCATGGGCTTCTTCAAGAAGCACAACATCCAGGTGGTGGGCTTCTGGACCAACGAGCTGGGTGGCTCCTCGGACCAGCTCATCTACATGCTCGCGTACGACAGCCTGGCCGATCGCGAGAAGAAGTGGGGCGGCTTCTTCGCGGACCAGGACCGTCTGGCCAAGTTCGCCGAGACCGAGAAGAACGGCCCGCTGGTGCGCCGGCTCACCGCGCAGATCCTCCGGCCCACCTCGTACTCGCCGATGCAGTAGGTGCGAGGCGTCGCCGGCTTCCTGCTGGCCCTGGTGCTCGCGGGGTGCGGGCCGATCGCCTTCGGGCCCGCGTATACGGACGAGGAACTGGCCCAGAGCTGCGTGCGGCGCGGCGGCTGGTGGCGTCCCGACGACCTGAGGGGCGGCTTCTGCGAGTTCGAAGCGCCCGGGTTTCTCTAGCGCGGGGTGCCGTCTCAATCGACCCGGAAGACCGCGTCGCGGGTGAGCCCGCGCACGCTCGTTTGTCCGGCCAGCGCCATGGAGGTACGCAGCTCGCGGCGCAGGATGTCCATCGCGCAGGCCACGCCGGCCGCGCCGTCGGCGGCGAGGCCCCAGAGCGCGGTGCGGCCGACCGCGACCGCGTTCGCCCCCCACGCCATGCCCTTGATCACGTCGGTGCCGCGGGCGAAGCCGCCGTCCACGATGATGCTGGTCGCGCCGCCGACCACGTCGGCCACCGCGGGCAGCGCGTCGATGCTGGCCTGGGTGGAATCGAGCTGACGGCCGCCGTGGTTGGACACCCAGATCAGCTCGACGCCCGCCTCGACCGCCCGCTTGGCGTCGCGGGGGGTCATGATGCCCTTGAGGCCGATGGGCAGTCGCGTGGTCTTGCGCAGCCACTCGACGTCGGCCCAGGTGAGGCGGGCCGGGTATTCCGAGTCGGGCGGCCGAGGATTGGGCGCCTTCGACATCGCCTCGCGCGGGGTGAAGCGGGCGACGATGTCCCGCTCGCGGCGGCTGTAGACCTGGACGTCGACGGTGAGGCAGACGCAGAGATAGCCGGAGGCCTCCACCCGCGCCAGCAGATCCGCGACCCACGCGCGATCGCCCATGTGATAGAGCTGGAACATCTTGAGCCCGGGACTGGACGCCGCCACCGCCTCCACCGACCATCCGGTGGCTCCGCTCAGGAACTGCAGGGTGTCGGCCTTGGCCGCCCCGCGGGCCATCTCGCAGTCGCCCTCGGGATGGAAGAGCACGAGCCCGCCCATCGGCGCGATCACCACCGGCCAGGACAGCGGCACCCCGAGCAGCGAGGTGGAGAGATCGATCTGGCGCACGTCGACCAGGATGTCCTGGCGGATGGCGAGGCGCCGCAGCGAGCGGCGGTTGCGGCGGAGCGTGGTCTCGGTCTCGGTGCCGCCCGCGCCGAAGTTGTACGAGGTGCGCGGCAGGCGCGCGCGGGCCGCGCGGTGCATCTCGGGTAGCGTCACGAAGGGCTCGGTCATGGCGGGTACGATAAGGCCTGCCGCACGTGAGCGCAACGGCGGGGGACCCCGGCGATGCCGCTGAAGCGGGTGCCCTACCGGAGCCTGCGCGCGCTGCTCCGGCGCGAGCTGATCACGCGGGAAGACCCGGGCACCGCCGCGCTCATCCAGCGCCTCGCCCACGTCAAGGCGACGGGGCGGTTCACCCGCGGCGAGTTCCTCGCGATGTGCCGATGGAAGAGCCCGCGGTCTCGCCGGCACTACGAGCGCAGCGGGCCTGCGACCATCCGTCGGGTCTCCACCGCCGCGCTGGCCGCGCGCGACGAGCAGACGCGCATCGGCCGCCTCATCGCGCTGCCCGGGGTGAGCGTCGCCACCGCCTCCGCCATCCTCACCCTCATCGATCCGGCGCGCTACGGCGTCCTCGACATCCGTTGCTGGCAGCTACTCTTCAGCATCCGCTCCGTCGCGGGCAATCGGCGCGGACGGGCTTTCACGCTCGCCCAGTGGGAGCAGTACCTGACACGACTGCGCGGACACGCCCGGGCTCTGGGCGTGTCCGCGCGGACCATCGAGTACACGCTGTTCCACTGCCACCGGCGGCTCCAGCGCGGTCGGCTCTACGACTGAGACGACCGATCCGACCGGGCCGCGCCGGCCGGGCCCGGACTGCGCGGGGGCTCAGGCGGCGCGGACGAGCGCGACCGGTACCGGAGAGGCCTGCAGAAGCCGCTCACCCAGGCCACCGCCCGTGAAGCGGGCCAGCCAGCCCCGTCGCTCGGCGGTCAACACGATGAGATCGGCGTCGAAGGCTTCCGCCTCGACCAGGATCTCCTGGGCCGGCTCCCCGAAGCGAACCACCGCCTCGGTGGGCACCGCTCCGAGACGCGTCTCCACCGTCTCGAGATAGTCCCGGCCCTCTGCCGCGATCCGCTCCATCTCCTGATCGGCGAACGCCACCACGCGGCCCGCCGAGCTCACCCGGTGCTCGGGTACGGGGTGGACCTGCAAGAGCCGGACGTGCCCGCCGCTGCTCCGTGCCAGGTCCGCAGCCAGGGTCGCCGCGGCCTCTGCCGATTCACTGCCATCCAAAGGAACAAGAATCCGCTTTGCCATGTTCATTTCCTCCTTCTTGATCGCTTTTTGGATGCCGCAACGCGGCCAAGGGATTCCACCTTTCCCTGTCGGGATCGAGCAGAATCCCTTGACCGCCCCCCGGCATCTCAATGCGCGGAAGGAGATAGCCATGCTCGAGGTTGTGATGGCGGCAGTGATCGGGTTGATCCTGGTGGTGGGCCCCCTGGCCTGGCGGGTGCGGCGGGACCGGAGCGAGTCGCGCGCGCTCGCGACGCGCGCCTACGTGCAGTCCCTCGTGGACCGCAGGCTGGGCGGCGAGTCCTTCGTGTCGGTGCAGGTGACGCCGCGCTCGCTCTGGTCGCAGGGTCAGGTGGTGATGTCGGTGCCCGGCGGCTGGGAGTGGATGCTGGAGGACGTGTGGCCGGTGCTGCTGGCCCGCGTGCCCCGCGGCTTCGAGCTCGTGGTGCGGCGGGGCGACGAGGCCCCGGCCCCCGCGCGTCCGCTCCGTCGCGTCGCCTGACCCCGGCTTGCCCGGCGGGTTCCCCCTCGCGTACCATCCCGGCGAGGGGGAACCCACCATGCACGTCGGGATGGCCGCGGTCTTCCAGAACCCGGGCAAGGCGCAGAGCGATCGGGACGTCTACCTGAACGAGCTCCGTCTCGCGGAGCTGGCCGAGCCGCTCGGATTCCAGTCGGTGTGGGGCGTGGAGCATCACTTCACCGACTACACGATGTGCCCCGACGTGCTGCAGTTCCTCTCCTACATGGCCGGGCGCACCCGTCACGCGCAGCTCGGCTCCATGGTCGTGGTGCTCCCGTGGCACGACCCGATGCGGGTGGCCGAGGAAGTGTCGATGCTCGACAACCTGTCGGCCGGGCGGCTCATCCTGGGGCTGGGCCGGGGCGCGGGCAAGGTGGAGTTCGACGGGTTCCGGCTGTCGATGGACGAGTCGCGCCCGCGCTTCGTGGAGTCGGCCGAGATGCTGCTGCGCGGGCTCGAGAGCGGCTACTGCGAGTACGACGGGGCCTACGTCAAGCAGCCGCGCGCGGCCATCCGGCCCGCCCCCTTCAAGAGCTTCCGCGGGCGCACCTACGCGGCGGCGGTCTCGCCGGAGTCGGTGCAGATCATGGCCGAGCTGGGGGTCGGCATCCTGATCATCCCCCAGAAGCCGTGGAAGGAAGTGGCGCGTGAGCTGGACGCGTATCGCGACGTCTACCGCCGGGTCAACGGGGTGGACGCGCCGCCCCCGATCTCGGCGGGCTGGACCTTCTGCGACGCGAGCGCCGACCGCGCCCAGGAGATGGCGCGGCGCTACATCGGCGGCTACTACCAGACCGTGCTCGACCACTACCAGTTCCAGGGCGACCATCTGGCCCACACCCGGGGCTACGAGTACTACGGCAAGATGGCGGAGAAGATCCAGCAGTACGGCACCGACACCGTGGTCGACTACTTCGTGAACCTCCAGGTGTGGGGCACGCCCGAGCAGTGCTACGAGAAGATCCTCGACATCCACGCGCGCACCGGCAACAGCCACTACGTGGGCGTCTTCGGCTACGCGGGCATGCCGTACGACGAAGCGGAGCGCAACCTGCGCTTCTTCGCCAAGGAAGTGATGCCGGCGCTCCAGAAGCTCGATTCCGCCGCGGCGGACGCCTGGCAGGCGCCGGCCACCGAGAAGCCGGGAGTCGGTCTCCTCGGCTCGTAACTCGCGCGGAGCCCGCGCCGGGCGGCTCAGGCCATGGAGCCGCCATCCACCGGGTAGATCCCGCCCGTGATGTAGCCCGCGTCGGCGCTGCAGAGGAACGCGACCAGCGCCGCGACCTCCTCCGGCTGACCGTAGCGTCGGAGCGGGATGGAGCCGGCCAGGCGCTCGTGGAACGCGGCGGGATTCGCGGGGCTCGCCCGCGTCTCGAGGTCCCGCACCATCGCGGTATCGATGGGGCTCGGGCAGACCGCGTTGACCCGGATGCCGGAGGGGGCCAGTTCCAGCGCGGCGGTGCGGGTGAGGCCGACCACCGCGTGCTGGCTCGCGGTGTAGGCCACCAGGTTGCGCGAGCCGCGCAGCCCCGCGATGGAGGCGGTGTTCACGATGCCGCCGCCGCCGCGGGCCCGCAGCAGCGGGGCCATCGTCTTGATGCCGAGCCAGACGCCCTTCACATTGACCGCGAGCACCCGGTCGAAGGTCTACCGCCCGCCTTCTCGACCGCGGCGAGCGTCTCGCGGAGTCCGTCGGGCGCGCGGTCGACGAGCCCGAGGCGCGCGCCCTCCGCCGCGAAGCGCACCGCGGCGGCGCGCCCGATGCCGCCGGCGGCGCCGGTGATCAGCACCACCTTGCCCTCGAATCGCCGGGCCGCCGGATCGGTCATCCGATCGCCGCCACCGCCATGATCTCGACGAGGTACTTCGGAGCGGCCAGCCGGGCCTCGACGGTGGCCCGGGCCGGGGTGTTGGCCGGATCGATCCACGCGTCCCACGCCGAGTTCATCTCGGCGAAGAGCCCCATGTTGGCGACGTAGATGGTGGCCGAGAGCAGCTTGGACTTGTGGCTGCCGACCGCGGCGAGGTGCTCGTCGATCTTCTTGAGGATCTGCTCGGTTTGGCCCTTGGCGTCCGCGGAGGGGTCCCCCGCGATGATGCCGGCCAGGTACACCGTGTTGCCGTGAACGACCGCCTGGCTGAGCCGGGGGCCGACGCCGTGCCGCTTGATGCTCATCGTGATCTCCTTTGGGTGATGGTCGTCGCTTGGCCGGAAGCGCCCGAGCGGCGTATGATTCTGTCACAACTCGACGGCCGCGTCGGATTTTCTCCGGCGGGAAAGGGCGGGCGCGTGAGGACTCTCGGCCGGGTGGTGATCGTGGCGGGACTGCTGCTCGCGCTCTCCGGGTGCGAGCGGGAGGAGAAGGCGGTGCGCGAGGATCTACCGCTGGCGCGCACCACCAAGGCCCGCACCGACGCCCAGACCATCGCGACCGCGGTGAACACCTATCGCGTGACCTGCGGGGCGCTGCCCGAGTCGCTCGAGGCCCTCGTGACGCAGACCACGGTGGGGGGCGCGCCGTGCGGCCCCGTGCTCGGCTCCATCCCCGCGCCGCCCACCGGCTGGTCCGCCTACGTCTACGCGCGGCAGGGCGACTCGTTCACCGTCACGTCGAGCGGCAACGGGCAGACCGTCGCCGCGCCCTAGGAGGCCCCATGATCGTGGTGACCCGTCGTCGTTTCGTGGCCGGCGCGGTGGCCGCGCTCGGGGCGGGGCTCGCCGCGCCGCGGCCGGGCGCCCCGCAGGCCGCTTCCGCGGGCCCACCGGATCCGCAGCTGCTCGAGGACCTGGTCGCGGCCAACCGCATCCTGGTCGACCAGGGCGTGCTCGACGGCTACGGCCACGTGAGCGCGCGCCACGACCGGGATGCCGGTCGCTTCCTGATGTCGCGCTCGCTCGCGCCGGAGCTGGTCACCGCGGCCGACGTGCTCGAGTACGGCCTCGACAGCGAGCCGGTGGCGGCGGGTGGACGGACGAGCTATCTCGAGCGGTTCATCCACGGCGAGATCTACCGCGCGCGGCCCGACGTGCGGGCGATCGTCCACAACCACTCGCCCTCGGTGATCCCGTTCGGGGTGACCGGCGCGCCCCTGCGCCCGCTCTACCACATGAGCGCGTTCCTCGCCGGCGGGGTGCCGGTCTGGGACATCCGCGCCGCGGCGGGCGACTCCGACATGCTGGTCCGCACCCCCGCGCTCGGGCGGTCCCTGGCCCAGGCCCTGGGCGCGCGCCCGGTCGTCCTCATGCGCGGGCACGGCGCGGTGGTGGTCGGCGCGTCGCTGCCGCAGGCGGTCTTCCGCAGCGTGTACACCGAGGTCAACGCCCGCCTGCAGGCCCAGGCCATCGCGCTGGGCGGGGGCGGCGGCGTCACCTACCTGAGCCCGGAGGAGGCGGCGCGGGCGGAGGCCGCGGTCGCGGGCACGCTCGGGCGGCCGTGGGAGCTCTGGAAGCGGAAGGCGACCGGCCGCTAGCCTACGGAAAAGGCTCGGGCTACTTGTGCCCGCCGGCCCACTCGAAGCGATAGCCCAGGATCATCTTGATGATCAGCCGGTCGGTGCTCGGCGTGAGCCCGAAGCCGATTCCCGCGTTGAACTCCCAGCGGGGGCCCAGGTCGAGATCGATCACCGGGAAGATCTGGTGCTGCTGGTCGCGGCCGCGGTCGAGGTGGGTGACCGGTCCGAGCGCGGCGTAGTACTCGAGGCCAATCGCCACCTTGGGCGTGACGCCGTAGCTGACCTTCGCGGCGGGGGAGAACGCGAAGCCCCGCCCGACGCTCTCGCCCTCGATCGCCCGCTCGAAGGTCGGGTTGATCGCGACATACCAGCGCGACCACTGCTTGTCGATGATCGGGCGCAGCTCGACGGTCCACGTGTCGGGCGAGAAAGCCCGTCGCTGGTACCCGATCTCGGCGGAGAGGCTCAGCCCGACCGGTAGCTCCCAGCTCTCGGGCGCCCGCACCCGCGGGCGGATGTGACTGCCCACCCACTCCCACGTGGTATCGGGCTGGATCGAGGTGAACACGTAGAAGCCGGTCTCGAGCCATGACGTCCAGCCCTGGGTGATTTCCAGGGTCTCGTGGAAGGCCCCCTGCGTCCGGAGCACGTCGTTCTCGGTGCGGGTCGTGCCGACGGCGGCCACGTTGCTGTGTAGCTCGACCATGGTGGAGCCGGGTGCGACCGTCTCCGACCCGTAGACCTGGATCTCGAAGTTCTCCTGAGCCGGAACCTGCGCGGGAGCGACGAGCATGACGAGAACTACGAGAACGCCCACGCCGATCAGCGCTCTGGATGACCTCGAGAGCATGGCCGAGTCTATGCCGGGCCTCGTTCGAGGCCAAGGTACTTCTGGTATAAGAGAGCGGGGCCGGGCCCGCAGCGTCGTGGCCGGCCGCGAGGAGGGCTTCCATGACCGCGATCACCGATCTCGAGACGCCGGCCGTCACGGTGCACCTGGACGTGATGGAGGACAACATTCGACGCGTGCAGGCCCACCTCGACCGGCACCGGATCGCCAACCGCCCGCACATCAAGACCCACAAGATCCCGGCCATCGGCAAGATGCAGATGGCGGCGGGCGCGGTCGGCATCACCTGCCAGAAGCTCGGGGAGGTGGAGGTGTTCGCGGACGCGGGGGTGGCCGACGACGTGCTGCTGACCTACAACATCCTCGGCCCGGCCAAGACCGAGCGGCTGATGGCGCTGGCCCGCCGGGTGCTGCGCCTGACGGTGGTGCTGGACAACGACGTGGTGGCCGCCGAGCTGTCGGAGGCGGCGCGCCGCGCCCAGCACGACCTGCCGTTCCTGATCGAGTGCGACACCGGCTTCCGCCGCACCGGGGTGCAGACGCCGGACGAGGCCCTCGCCCTCGCGCGGCAGGCCACCGCGCGGCCCGGCCTCCGCTTCAAGGGCCTGATGACCTTCCCGAACCGCGACCCCGACACCCGCGAGTTCTTCGAGGCGGCGCTCCCGCTCTTCGCGCGCGCGGGCCTGCCGGTCGAGGTGGTCTCGGGCGGCGGCACGCCCGCGCTCGCCACGGTGGACCGCTTCCCGATGCTGACCGAACATCGCGCCGGCACCTGCGTCTACAACGACGCGATGGTGGTCTCGAGCGGGACCGCCACGTGGGACCAGTGCGCGATGCGGGTGCGCGCCACCGTGGTCAGCCGGCCCACCGACGACCGCGGGGTGCTCGACGCGGGGAGCAAGGTGCTCACCTCGGACCTCTACCACATGAAGGGCTACGGGCACGTGATGGAGTACCCGGAGGCGCAGGTGACGCATCTCTCCGAGGAGCACGCGGTGGTGGACTTCGCGGGATGCGCGGAGCGGCCCAAGGTGGGCGAGGTGGTCAGCGTGGTGCCGAACCACTGCTGCGTGGTCACCAACATGGTGGACGAGATCTACGGAGTGCGGCGCGGCGCGGTGGAGGTGACGTGGCCGGTCGCGGCGCGCGGGCGGGTGCGCTGAGGCCGCCGCGGCGACCATGACCCGCACCGGCGCGCACCTGGTGGTGGAGGCGCTCGAGGCGGCGGGCGTCCGCCATCTCTTCTCGCTCTCCGGCAACCACATCCTGTCGCTCTACGACGCCACCCTCGGCAGCCGGCTTTCCATCCTGCACACGCGCCACGAGGCGGCGGCGGTGCACATGGCGGACGCGTGGGGCCGTCTCACCGACGAGCCCGCGGTGGCCCTCGTCACCGCCGGTCCCGGCCACTGTAACGCGGTCTCCGCGCTCTACACCGCGCTGATGGCCGAGTCGCCGCTGGTGCTGCTGAGCGGCCACGCCCCGCTGGGGCAGCTCGGGCGCGGCGGCTTCCAGGAGGTGGACCAGGCCGCGGTGGCCGCGCCGGTGGCCAAGGCCTCGTGGATGGCCAAGGACGCGAGCCGCCTCGGCGAGGACATCACCGCCGCGCTCGAGCTGGCGCGGAGCGGGCGGCCGGGCCCGGTCCACGTGAGCCTGCCCGGCGATCTGCTCGAGGCCAAGGTGGGCGACGGCGCGCCCGCGCGCGCCCCGCGGGACGAGACGCTCGCGTCGGCGCCGGCCGAGAGCGTGGAGCGGGTGCTCGCGCTGCTCGCGGCGGCGCGGCGACCGCTCGTACTGCTGGGCCCCGCGATGGCGCGCGGCCCGCGGGCCGCCGCGGTCGAGCGCCTGAGCGAGGCGACCGGGGTCCCGGCGCTCCCGATGGAGAGCCCGCGCGGTTTCAACGACCCGTGGCTGCACCTGGCCGCGCCGCTGCTGAAGGAGATCGACCTGCTCCTGCTGCTGGGCAAGAAGCCGGACTTCGTCGTCCGCTTCGCCCAGGCGGCCAACCACGCGCCCGACTGCCGCGTGGTGCAGGTGGATATCGACGTCGCGCCGCTTCGTGGCGGGGCGGTCCAGGGCATCGTGGCGGATCCCGCGGTGGTGGCCGATCAGCTCGCCGCCGCGGCGCGCGGGCGGGCGTGGCCCCATCGCGCGTGGGGCGAGGAGGTGCGGCGGGCGCGGGCCACCGTGCCCGCGGGATGGGAGGCGGCGCGGCGGTCGGATCAGGCGCCGATCCACCCGTTGCGGGTATGCGCGGCGCTCCAGCCCCACGTCGACCGCGGCGCGATGCTGGTCGTCGACGGCGGCGAGTTCGGCCAGTGGGTCCAGGCGGGGGTCGAGGCGGCGCCGCGGCTGATCAACGGGGTGGCCGGCGCCATCGGCGCCGCGATCCCGATGGCGCTGGCGGCCCGGCTCCGGCACCCCGACCGGCCGGTGATCGCCGCGCTGGGCGACGGCACGTTCGGCTTCCACGCCTTCGAGCTGGATACCGCCGCGCGCTACGGCCTGCCGGTGGTCACGATCGTCGGCAACGACGCGCGCTGGAACGCGGAGCACCAGCTACAGCTGCAGCACTATGGCGCCGACCGGACGGTGGGCTGCGCGCTGCGCCCGTCGCGCTACGATCAGATGGCCGCCGCCCTCGGCGCCCACGGCGAGCACGTCGAGCGCGCCGCCGACCTCGAGCCCGCACTGGACCGCGCCCTCCGCGCCGGCATTCCCGCCATCGTCAACATCTCGATCGCCAGCCTCGCCGCCCCCACCTACTGATGGGGTCAGGTCTTACATTCCGACACTTCGCGCGAAATGTCGGAATGTAAGACCTGACCCCGAGCTAGATGGAGAGGCGGCGGCGGGCGGTGGCGCGGTCCCACTTGGTGGCGTAGTCGTTGTCGAAGAGGATGTCGGGGTCGGAGGGCACCGTGATCCAGGCGCCCGCGTCGATCTCGTCCTCGAGCTGCCCGCCGCGCCAGCCCGCGTAGCCTTGCAGGAACCGGTACCGGCGCGGCCCCGTCCCGCGCGCGATGTCGGCGAGCACCGTCGGGTGCGAGGTGAGCGCAACGTCGCCCACCAGCCGCTCGGTCCCCGCGATGGCGTACTCCGCGCTGTGCAGCACGAGCCCGCGCCCCGGCTCCACTGGACCGCCGCCGTGCATGCGGATACGACCGGTGACGCCACGGTCGTCGAGGCCGAACTCCCGGAGTAGCGGGCCGAGCGGCACCTCGGGCCCGGGGCGATTGACCACGAGCCCGAACGCACCGCTCGCGTCGTGGCGGACGACGTAGACGACGGTGCGCGCGAAGGGCGAGCCCTGGAGCCTGTCGGTGGCGACAAGGAGCTGCCCGGTGAGGGTCGAGCCCATCCCGCGCTCCGCGGAGGGTGGCGCGGAGCGCGCGGGCAGCGCGACGAGCGCGATCAGCGCGAGCGCGCAGAGGAGCGCGCCGAAGGGGACGGCGACGACCCGGGGCATCCGTGGCACAGTATAGCGGACCATGGCCGTTCCCGCGGGCCTGCGCGCCCTCCGCCATCGCGACTTCCGGCTGTTCTGGAGCGGGCAGCTCGTCTCCCTGATCGGCACGTGGATGCAGAGCGTGGGCCAGTCGTGGCTCGTGCTCGAGCTGACCAACTCCCCGTTCCGGCTGGGGCTCATCGGCGCGCTCCAGTTCGGCCCGATCCTGCTCTTCTCGTTCCTGGGCGGCGCGATCAGCGACCGCGTGCACAAGCGGCGCATGCTGATCGGCACCCAGACCGCGCTGATGATCCAGGCCTTCACCCTCTCCGCCCTGGTGTGGAGCGGCCACGTGCAGTTCTGGCACGTGGCGGTGCTGGCTGCGCTGTACGGCCTCGCCAACACGCTCGACATGCCGGCGCGCCAGTCCTTCATCGCCCACCTGGTGCCTCGCGGCGACCTGATGAACGCCATCGCGCTCAACTCGGCGGTGTTCAACGGGGCCCGGGTGGTGGGCCCGGCCGCGGCGGGGCTGCTGGTCGCGCGCTACGGCACCGCGGCCGCGTTTCTCTTCAACGGGCTGAGCTTCCTGGCCGTCATCGCGGCGCTGGCCGCGATCCGCACCGAGGGGGCGCCGCGGCCGCGGAGCGGGCTCGGCATGGGCGCGGAGATCGCGGAGGGCGTGCGCTACGCGCTCGGCAACTCGCGCATCGCGCTCGTCTTCGGCCTGCTCCTCTCGGTGAGCCTCTTCGTGGTCAACATGAACGTGCTGGTGCCGCTGATCGCGCGCAACGTGCTTCACGAGGGCGCGCACGGCTTCGGCCTGCTGATGGCCGCGCTCGGGGCGGGCGCGGTGATCGGCGCGCTGGCGGTGGCCACCTTCTCGGTCGGACGCCCGCCGCTCTGGGCGGTGGTGGCGCCCGCGCTGACCGCGGCCACCCTGCTGATCGCGCTCTCCTTCGTGCACCGGTTCGGGCTGGCCGTCGCGGTGCTGATGGCGCTCGGCTTCGCCCAGATCGCCTTCATGACCGCCTGCAACACCACCGTGCAGATCACGGTGCCCGACGAGCTGCGGGGCCGGATCATGGGACTCTACGCGCTGGTCTTCGCGGGCATGACCCCGATCGGCGCGCTGATCATGGGGACGGTGGCGGAGCGCTGGGGCGTCCTGCGGGCCTGCGCGGTGGGCGGGACGATGGGCCTGCTGCTCATCACGACCCTCACCCTCGCGTGGCGGCAGGCTCCGCGGCGCGCCGGGACCTCGTCGCCGGGCGAAGGCGCGCCGTCGGTGCCCTGAGCACCCAGTAAGCGCACGACGGCACCTCCGTCGTGCCCGTCATCCGGCCCGTTCGGGCACAAGTCCCGAGCGAGGAGCGCCTTTGCCCGGATTCCGACGGAGCCCGACGCCATAGCCGTCTCCAACCCGGCGCAATTCCGAAGCGCGGTCCGTGGCATCTCGCTTGCCTTCCGTTTCCGCGGCGGTCGAGGAGGTCCAGCCGAGAATGAGCTCCATCGCGAGCATGAGCGGGTTGACGATCAGCCGACGTGGGTTCCTGAGTGGCCTGGTGGGCGTCGGTTTCGGCGCCCCGCTCGCCGTCGAGGCGCAGCAACCGGGGCCGCTCTATCGCATCGGCATGATCGAGAGGACACCGATCGGGATCAACGCCGCCAACGTCCAGGCTTTTCGACAGGGGCTGCGGGAGCTCGGGTACGTGGAGGGGGAGCACTTCGTCCTCGAGTACCGATCGGCCGACGGCCAGGACCAGCGATTCCCGGGCCTGGCGGGTGAGCTGGCGCGGCTGAAGGTGGACCTGATCCTGACTCGGGGCA
>WNFF01002144.1_pt1 | contig 23783 bp, 20 predicted proteins | sample 5400441 | NCBI WGS metagenome assembly WNFF01 (sample SAMN13153345, study PRJNA577476) | soil metagenome | isolation source: 120 cm saprolite under Douglas fir tree site 2 hole 3 replicate 1 | place: USA:California | collected 2015-04-18
CCGGTCCCCTTGCGTTTCCCGTCGACGTAGACGATTGCAGAGGCGGGTCTCACCTCTATCTTCAGCAGCGTCTTCTTCGGACCGGATGCCTTAGGCGCCCCTGCGAGCGCCACCGCCAATGCCAGACTAAGTGTGAACATGTGAGGCATTGTAGACCCTAATTTCATTTCCGCAAAATGCCGTTAAAAGAGAAAGCATAGTAAAACTCCCTTTCGCGGTTCTTTTGAGCGAAGATACGCGATTGTAATCGCTGTGCAGCACTCTGCAGCACTCTACTGTCCAACCCGGAGGAGAGATGTCCAATACCGATAAGCGAAAGCAGTCATTGTATTTCCCCGAAGAGATGTTGAAGGAGATTCAGCAGGAGGCAGTTCGTCTCGATCGTTCGCTCTCGTGGATCGTCCAACAGGGTTGGAAGATCGCTCGGGATCGAATCAAGTCGATTCCCGCGATTCACGACGGGCTGCCCGATCCGCGCGAAGAAAAAAATCAGCCGCCCCGCCGCATCAACTAGCTGATCGATGGATGGCGCAATCGATCGCGCTGTCTCGTTTCCCGTGGCGAAGTCTTAGTCCGTATTGTCCGTGGAAAGTTGACGAAATCGGGAAGGTCGCGGCTGTTCATTGATCGAACGCCGCGGCCAATTTCCCCCCCCGCTTTTGAGTGGTGAGCCGCTGCTGGCCCAGTGGATGGGCCGGCTGTTAGGTTGCCTTGGGTGGGTTGAGATCCGTTCCGCGGGTCCCGATCAACCTGCTCGCCGCGAGGGCGAACAGCCCGAGCACGACCCCCGAGATAAGACCCACCAGCGGACCGGTCAGCACCATCAATACTCGCGGCGGAAGCGGAGCGTTTTGCATCATCGCTGCCTCTCGAGCGTGGGTGGCGACATAGTTGTCGAAGAGAAGCGCGTGCGCCGCGGTGATCCACACGCTGTTCACCAGGCTGACCAGAAGGCCGTGGAGGAACGGCCTGCTCGATTGCCGTTTGGCGATGATCACCGCGCAGATGATGAAGATGGCAAGCCAAAAAATCGGCTCAATCCGGGAGGGAATGAAGAACACCGTCGCCAGACCCATCGCCAAACCAAACATCGAGAGCTGAAGTATGAGTTTCCAGTTCATTTGACCCCGAGCAGCGAAAGGCGGGATTTTCTCGGAAACGTAACATCGGCCGGCACGAAGTCGAGAAGAACCCTCGCGCCGAGCGTGGGTTGGTTCGCGTTAGTCAGGATGATGCGATTGGCCTCGGTTTGTAACGGCAATACCCGTGGGCAAAGAGTCGCTCAGGGGCTCTTTCCGCTCATTGCTTTGCCGTAGTCCTCGAGCAAGTCGTATTTGTTTTCCCAGGTTGTGTACATGAAGCCTTCGATCTTCGGCATGCCTCGCGCGGCGATGTCCCATTTCTTGAAATTGTCGCTCTCGTCATAGTAACCGGCGATCAGCTGGGCGTGACCCAACGCCGCGAACCACTTCAAGCTTTCGCCCGCGTGCCCCAGGTTCCAATTGGCGATGATCACGTCGCGGGAGAGACCCTTCCAGGAGTTGGCGAGCGAACCGCGGACGAGGTCAAAGTGGTCGATGGCATTGTGGTTCGGATCGAACATGTCCGACCAGACGACGATCTTCGCCGCGGGATTGGTCTCTTTTAGGATCCGAATGCAATGGGCTACGTGGTCGGCGAGCAATTGTCCCGCGGAGGCGTTTCTCGACTGGCAACTGCGACACCAGTTCGCCACGCGGATCTCGTCGTGTTGCATGAAGAAGGTATCGGGTTTGAAAAGCTCATTCACCCGCCTGGCTTGATCCTGAAGCAGATTGAACAGCGCCCGTTCGCTGAGACACGAGGTGACTTGAAAGCCATGGATGATCACCGGGTGGTACCAGCTCACTTTCAGGCGCTGGCCCTCGGCGATCCGCGAATGCGGCGTCAGACGAATCGGCGGGCCCGGGTGGTGAAATTCATACTCTCCGGGGAATGGGCGCTGCCCCAGGTCTGGGTCCCGGATCGGCTCGTAGTCTTTGCCTTCGTCGTAGACCGTTCCATTCTCGCTGCGAATGACAAGGGGACAGCCTTCGCGCCGAAGCACGTTGACCAGCGCCACCTCCTCGAGCGACAGGTCGTCAATCCAGATCGTGCCTGACTGTGCCCCCCAGTGACCGACGTAGAGCTCGATCTCGCTTTCATCGAGCGTGTTGAAGACAACGTCGACCTGGGTCCAGTCCTCCGTGGGGTTGAAGTGGGGTTCGTAGAAGGTGAGCGGACGATGCGCAAGGCCGGCACCGCGGGCGAAGAGTTGAAATCCGCTCACCGGCTTGAGGTCGCGGGTCTTTACCCACGCCGAAAACCGATAGCAGGCATGAGGTCTCACCCGGATCCGTTGCGCGATCCGGTAATTGCGATTCGGATTTCCGCGGCCGTCGTCCTCGATGCGAAGAGAGGTGGTACCCCCGTGGACGACGCGGTGGTCGGCAAAGGTCGTCTTGCCCGGATCGTCCTGAAGCGTGAACCCCGAGAAACGATCGCCGTCGGCGCGCTCGAGATCGCCATTGGCAATACGTGCCGTCGGCTCTTGTACTAGGACGGCCTCACGCCCCCGGACGACGAATGGAATGTCCACCGCCGGCATGCCTTCCGCGAGGTTCGGGTCGTGTGCCAGCAGTCGCCCGCTGTAGCCGATTGGAAAAACCGAAGGGATGATCTCGATCTGGGCTTCCCGCGCCGCGCGGCGAATCCTTTGCGCATTGGAGAAATATGCCTCGGGCATCCGGTCGAGGACGGCGAACTTGTCATCCGCGAGGACGACGCCGTTGTAACCGGCTTGCCGGGCGCGTTGGATCAGCGCAAGGAGCCGCTCGACCTGCTTGTCGTCGAGTAGGTTGTGAGAGGCGTAGAACCAGCGGCGCGAATAGCGGGCGGGTTTGTCTTGCGCCCGGCCGTCGATGGGGAACGACAACACCACCGCCAGAAAGATGGCCATCTTCTTCATGCGATTCCTGACCTCAAAATGGGAGGGGGGAGTCTAATAATCATTGATGGATCCAGCACCGACGCGAAACGGTTCCTGCCCAGGTGCCTGCCGGCGATCTGTTCTCCAGTGAAGAGAGTCCGGATTGGGAGGGCAGGCTGCCAAAGCAGGTGGGGCTTGCGACCGACGCCAGGAGGCGCGACTATCCGAAGGCGCTCGTGCGGAGGGTCCCGATGAAAGCTTCGAGCTGGGTTTTTCTCCTCGGTACCTCGTTGGCGGCCTGCTCTCCGCAGGGACAAAGATTGAATCGTTCCCTGGGCAGCAGCGGGGCCGCGTTTTCGACGCTGGTTTTCTCCAAGACCACCGGATTTCGGCACAGCTCCATCCCCAACGGCATCTCCGCGATCACCGAATTGGCACAGGCGAACGGTTTCAATGTCGACGCCACCGAAGATTCGACTCTCTTCACCGATGAGAACCTGGCCAACTATCAAGCGGTGATCTTTTTGAGTACCACTGGAACGGTCCTCGACGACCGGCAGAAGGCGGCGTTCCAGCGCTATATCGAGAACGGAAACGGCTACGTCGGAATCCACTCGGCCAGCGATACCGAATACGGCTGGGCTTGGTACGGCGAGTTGGTCGGCGCCTATTTCAGCAGTCACCCGTCGATTCAACCGGCCCGGATTCAGATCGAAGATGCCGATCATCCGTCCACTGCGACGCTCCCGCCCGATTGGCAGCGCACGGACGAGTGGTACAACTTTCGCACCAATCCCCGGGGAGTCGTTCACGTGCTGGCCACTCTCGACGAGAGCAGCTACGACGGTGGAGACATGGGCGACCATCCGATCGCCTGGTGTCACGAGGTCACCGGCGGTGGGAGAGCCTGGTACACTGCGCTTGGGCACACCGAGGGGAGCTACAGCGAGCCGCTCTTCCTCGAACACCTGCGAGGCGGAATCATGACCGCGGCGGGTGCTCTTCCGGCAAACTGCAACGTCGACCTCCAGGCGCGATAAGCGTTCGCAGCCAGGGAGTTGGGGCAAAGGGGGGACGCGCTCTTGACTGATCGCGTCGATTTCGAAAGAACCGAAGCCATGAGCGCTTCTTTCGAAATCCCCCAGGAATCCGCTGCTCCGCCGCCGAAGAGCTTCTGGGCGTCGGTCCAGGAGGCGCTTCGCGGTTCCCGGCAGGACTTTACCGAGGGATCTATCGGCCGAGCCATTCTCCTCCTCGCCGTTCCGATGGTGTTGGAGATGGTGCTCGAGTCGGTGTTCGCGGTGGTGGACGTCTTCTGGGTTTCCAGGCTCGGGGCAGATGCGGTGGCGACGGTTGGGCTCACCGAGTCGATGCTCAGCATCATCTATGCGGTGGCTATTGGCCTGTCGATGGCCGCGGCGGCGACGGTGGCTCGCCGAATCGGGGAAAAGGATCGGGATGGCGCTGCCAGGGCGGCAGTGCAGGCAATTGCGCTGGGCGTGGTCCTGGCGCTACCGATCGGCGCCACGGGAGTCCTCTTCGCTCCGAAGCTGCTGTCTTTGATGGGTGCGTCGGAGAGCCTCATCCGCACCGGGTCGGGCTACACGGCGGTGGTGCTTGGCGCGAACATCGTGGTGCTCCTCTTGTTCCTGATGAACGCGATCTTCCGCGGAGCCGGCGACGCCGCGATCGCGATGCGCGTGCTCTGGCTGGCGAACATCATCAACTTGATCCTCGATCCGTGCTTGATCTTCGGCCTTGGACCTTTCCCGGAGCTCGGGGTGGCGGGCGCCGCGGTGGCGACGACCACCGGTCGCGGAATCGGCGTGCTGTTCCAACTGCTCGTGCTTTGGCGAGGCCGAGGCAGGATCGAGATCAAGCGCGAGCATCTGCGTCTGGATCCCAGGGTGATGTTTCGGCTGCTGCGCGTTTCGAGCAGCGGCATCCTTCAGACGTTGATCGGAACTGCCAGCTGGCTTGGCCTGGTGCGGATCCTCTCCTTTTTCGGCAGCGCCGCGATTGCCGGCTACACCATCGCAATCCGGATGATCGTCTTCGCCATTCTGCCCTCCTGGGGGATGGCCAACGCTGCAGCCACGATGGTCGGGCAGAACCTCGGCGCCAAGAAACCGGAGCGCGGCGAGCGCTCGGTATGGATTGCGGGTTTCTACAACATGATTTTTCTGGGTGCGGTGGGAGTGGCGTTTGTTTTGTTCTCGCACGAGCTGATTGGCTTTTTCACGCACGACCCCGCGATCGCTCCCCTGGCGGCTGATTGCCTGCGCCTCGTCAGCTATGGCTTTCCCTTTTACGCTTATGGAATGGTCGTCTCCCAGGCATTCAATGGCGCAGGCGATACATTCACCCCGACGCTGATCAACCTTTTCTGTTTCTGGGTCTGGGAGATTCCGGTTGCCTACTTCCTGTCGCATCAGGGCGGGCTGGGGCCGCGAGGTGCATTCCTTGCGATCACCACCGCCTTCTCGATGCTGGCGGTGATCTCAGTCCTGGTGTTCCGGCGCGGGCGATGGAAGTTGCAGAAGGTCTAGTTCGGACGGCAACAGCCAGGTTGTGCAGACCCACCTAGGGTCATTCGCAGAATAACCCGGCCTGAAAGAAGGCATTCCTCGGCTCCCAACGGCAGACCAGGGGGGCGGAAATGCGACCTTCGGCGGGTTCACGCGCCTCTTCGTTTGGGGCTCCCAGGGCAATCGATTCGGCGTCTCCACGTATCGCTCTTTGAACGCAAGGGAGATGCTCCATGGATATCGTTGCTATTGCCAATCGACGAGACTTCGCGCTTCCAACTCTATTGACGACGATCACGCTCTCCTACATTTGCATGGCCGGGGTGTGGTTGAGTCAGCTGATGTAGCAGAAAAAATTCGATTTCCCCTCCATCGGATGGCCGCCAAGAAAAGATAAGGTGGAGCCCCCATGAACTTCCTGACATCCCTCAACCCAGTAGATCTCGAGATTCCGTTCTTCGCCGTGGTCGTCGGCCTGACTTACTTCTGTGGTTTGCTTCTTTTTGGACAGTTCCTCTAAGGCGATGAAAAGCGCGAGAGTCAGGTACCTTTTATCGCCTTGATCCGTGCCGGCGCCCGGACCCAGTACCGTTCCCCCGGCAAATTAGGGCCCCCGAAAAGCCGCGAATGACCGGCGATTGCTAGAAGGGAAGTCTGGTCGCCCGCGCATCGAGCACCTGCATGACTCTTCGAGGCGATCAGGCGGCGGGTCGCTGAACGACGACGGGGCAATCGATCGACCTCGTCACGTACCTCCTCTATTGCCAGCGCGCGCTCGAAGGGCGACTTCAATCGTTCTGACGCGAACGGCGACGCCGTCGCAGGTATCTTCGAAAGAGCGTTGCTGCCCCGAGCCAGATGCCAACCGGAGCGCCCGCGCTTCCGCAGCCCTTGTTGCCGGCGCCGGGGTTGTTGCCCGAGCCGGTCGGGTCCCCGTAGACGAATCCGCCGCTGAGGGTGCTGGTCTGGGAATTCGGATTGGTGACGACAACGTCGACGGTGCCGGCAGCATGCGCTGGAGTCGTGGCGCTGATCGTTCCTGCGCTGGTGACAACGACGTTCGTTCCCCCGACACCGCCGATCGTCACCGTTGCCCCCGCGGTGAAGTTGGCGCCACGCAATAAGATGGATGTGCCGCCGGGCGTTGGACCGGTGCTTGGATCAATACTCGACAGGAGTACGGTCGTTGAAGGGCCGACCTTGGCGACGAATGCATCCATCCCGCCGCCCAGGGTGGTTTGAACGACGCCGGAGGTGGTCGGCAGATTGGTCGATTGCGTCTGACCGGTCACGTAGGCATTGCCTGCTGAATCAACGGCGATCGCTCTTCCTGAGTCCTCGGCCGCTCCGCCCAGGTAGGTCGAGTAGATCAGCGCCGATCCAAGGGCGTTCAGTTGTGCCACGAAGACATCGACGTCGCCCGCTGCGGTCTGGAAGGAACCCACCGCCGGGAAATTCGTCGATAGTGTTTCCCCGGTGACGAAGGCGTTTCCCGACGCATCGAGGGCTATACCGTACGCCACTTCGGAGCTGGTGCCGCCGAGAAAGGTGGAATAGACGAGGGTTAGTCCCGCCGGGCTCAACCTGGTGACGAAGGCATCTGAGCCCCCAGAGATTGTCTGCTGAAAAGCAGGATTCGCTGCGGCGGGCGGCGGGAAAATGGGAAAATCGGTGGAAAGAGTTTGACCGACTGCGACGGCGCTCCCAGACGCGTCGACAGCAATACCGTAACCGAAGTCCGAACCCGTGCCGCCCAGATACGTGGAGTAGGCCAGCGAACCCGATGAGCTGAGCTTGGTGACGAAAGCATCTGACGAACCTACCCGAGTCGATCGAAATGCGCTGGCGGTGGGAAAGTCAGTCGATAATGTGGTGCCCACCAAATACGCCGCCCCGGTGGAGTCGAGGGCAATCCCCCATACTTCATCGTTATTCGTTCCGCCCAGATAGGTCGAATAAATGAAGCCGGAACCACTCGGATTGATCTTCGAAATGAATGCATCGACCAGGCCGCGGTTCGTTCCTTGATAGGCGCTGGCGATTGGGAAGTTCGTTGACAGCGTGCTGCCTGCCGCATAGGCCGCGCCGGAGCCATCGACCGCGATCGCCCGGCCAAAGTCATTGTTGTTACCCCCGAGATAGGTCGAATAGACGAGGGATGAACCTGTTGGGGACAGCTTCGCGACAAAAGCGTCTTGAGCGCTTCGACTCGAGGCCTGGAGTGGGTTTGCGGTGGGAAAGTTGGCGGAGGCTGTCCAGCCAGTCACATACGCATTGCCAGATCCATTGACCGCGATGGCCGAGCCGAAGTCTCCGCCACTGCCACCCAGGTACGTGGCATAGATGAGGGCGGAACCCGTCGGGTTCAGCTTGAGCACGAAAGCATCAAAGTTGCCGCCGAGCGCTGATTGCCTTGGAGCGGCGGTCGGAAAGTTCGTCGAGAAGGTCGCGCCGGTGACGTAGGCGCCGGAAGAATCCACCGCGATTCCACGCCCATAATCCTGCGCGGTGCCGCCGACGAACGTGGAAAAGGTCAGAACAGGATCGATGAGGACCGGACGCGCCCGATCATATTCGCCCAGCTGAAATCCAATCTCGTTAGCAGAGGCGAGCAGGTAGGCTCCTTGCACGTCTCGCCGTTCTTTGCCTATCTGCTGATAGACGCGGGGAGGGTGGTGCCGGATCTCAATTCCCGCTACTCCTACGATCAGCTCTCCGCTCGGACCGAGCTCGACCGCATCCGCACCCTCAACCGCCCAACGGATCGCGCCAGGATCGCCTCCAGGTCGAATCACAAGGTCGTATTCGAGCTGTCGCTGGTTGCCATAGTAGACAAGGTCAATGCCAGGGTACACATCCGTACATTTCACTTGTCGATACATCGAGATGCCCGTGCGCCACTTGGATGGGTCGCTCCCGATAAAGTAGTTCGCCCTTCCTGAGAGCTCCTCGAATCCGCGCGGCGACCTTGGCGCGGCGCCTTTCAAACTCATCCGAAAAGATGTTGTTTGGGACTGGTCCCTGCCTCGCCTCAAGGCAAAAACAACACCGGTGTCGGTAAGAAGGACGTTGCCGCCGGGAGCTCGCGCGACGAAACGGACGCCCTCTGGCGCCTGTCCTTCATTGACTTCAAACGCGAGCGGAAGCTGGCCGAAAATGGATGAGTTGATCGACGCAGCGCGGTTCAAATATCCAGCTGGCGAGGCGCCCGAGCCTGACCGAGCGCTGCGAACAGCAAAAATCGCGATCGGAGTTGTGATCAGCAGCGCAACAGCAAGGATGGATTGAATCCAAAATCGAGAGCGAAGTTGCATGAGTTTGGGCGGGTGCTCCGACGCCGGGCACGCCTAAGGGGAGCCGTCCCGAGACAAAATGCTTGCAGGGTTGGCTCGAATTCGCAAGACGGGCCTACATTGTGGGTGCGCCGAGCATCGCCACGGATGGATCAGAGCGATGCACGAAAACTCGTCGAATAGTTGGAAATCCGGAATAGGACGCGACCAAGACTGCGTCGAGCCGGTGCCCCTGCAGTGAGGCGCCATCTCCATGACCCTCAGGGCTTTTCCAGAGCCGCTCAACCGTGCGGCGCGATGGTTCTGAGAGCGACACCTCTGATGGAATTGTGAGAACTCCATCGCGAAGGCGTTGGATACCTATCGGACTTTAGGTGTCAGGTTCTTTGTGGCCTGCCACTTCTTCATTGCAGCAAGCTGCCGCTCTGAATAGGTTCGCTCTACCGGGGGTTCAATCGCCTACTTTCTTCAGGAGGCCGAAGACGATGCGCGCTTTTCCCCTGATACTTCTTGCCGTGGTTCCGGCCGCCCATGCTCAGAATCCGGAGCCAGCGGATGCCGTCGACCAAGCGCTGGCAGCAACGACGGATCTGGCCGCCGTTTCCATCCAAAGTGGTGATCCACTGATGGCCAACGCGGCTTTGCGGGCCTACTACGCGCTGGCCAACGCCACCGACGCGCTTCGAGGCTCGCCCAACTACCTCGGGCCACCTCTCATGGACCCCGTCACCTTCAAAACCTTCTATGAAGAGCTACGCCGCGGAACGAGTAGCGACAAGCACTTGAACATCGCGCGGGCCGGACGGAGGCACGTTTTCTCGGTTGCGCAACTGGTATCGCTGATGGAACTGTTTGTGATGGCAGATGATCGAATCCGGGTGGCGGTCACGCTCTATAGGCGCATCGCCGACCCGGAGAACTTCGGCTCGGTCTACGCTGCACTCACCTTTGACACCGATCGCCGCCGATTGGCTCTGGCATTGACGCGCTGATGCTGCCGAGAAGACCAGCAGGATTGCGAGAAATAGTCGCATGATTCCAGCGCCGCGGGATCCGCTTTGCCCAGCGCCGCGATCGCGATCGCGTTGGAAATGTGTTCGGCGCTACAGGTATGAAGCTGGAGTGAAAATTGGAACTGTTCAAATTGATAGTATTTTGGCATTGAGTCCGGGTTGATTTCCCCCGGGGCTGCCGATGGCTCGTTCCAAAAAGAAGAATAAAGGCCAGCTTGAGCTTCCGTTCAAGGGCTCTGCGCCCCCGCAGCGCGAGGGGAGGGCGTCGGAATCCGAGTTACGGCCGCTGCTTCGGCTGATCCACGGCAGCGGAGCAAAGCAACCACCGTCACTCGATTCACGGGATGCGGTGGTTCGTGTCCTGATCGGAGCTGGCGCCGATTTACTGCTGCGCAGAATCTCATCGGAGCGGGCCGAGGAAATTCGTCGGCGGGTCGAACGGATTATGTCTTTATTCGATCGGGTGGATGAATCACCAGAGCTTCTTCCTTCCCTCAAGCGTCGCCTCGATGAGCTCGAGAGCCTGATGCGGGAAACCCGAGGGTTGCAAGCTGGCAGGAGCAGATGAGCTATCTTCCTGCTGTTTGACGCTCGCCCCTGGAATACCGATCGGGAAATATCTGGTTCGCCGCAAGTTGGCTGAAGGCGGAATGGCGGAGCTCTATCTCTGCTCTTCACAAGGGCCCGAGGGTTTTGAAAAAGAAGTCGTGATCAAGCGAATCAGGCCCTTCCTTTCAACCGATCCCGAATTTGTCCGCATGTTCATTGCCGAAGCGCTCTTGGCGTCACGGCTCAATCATCCCAATCTCGTACAAATATTCGACTTCGATAAGCAGGGGGATTCGTATTATTTGGCGATGGAGCACGTGCGCGGGCACTCGTTGTCCGAGGTTCGCAAGCGGTGTAAGGCGCGGATGGTCCCGTTTCCGCCGATACTCGTTGCCCATATCGGAGCGGAGGTCGCGCGTGGTCTGCAGCACGCCCATCGTCTCACTGAAAATGGCTCTCCGCTGGGGTTGGTTCATCGGGACGTGACGCCGCACAACGTGCTGCTCTCGTTCAACGGGGAAGTGAAGCTCACCGATTTTGGAATTGCTAAGGCGAGCGACAAGCTGACGTCGCCGGGAAGGCTCAAAGGCAAGTTGGCATACATGTCGCCGGAGCAGTCACGCGGCGAGAAGGTGGATGCCAGAACTGACGTATTTGCCCTGGGAATAGTTCTTTGGGAGATGTTGACCGGCGGTCGCCTGTTCGAAGGTGACAGCGATATGGCCGTGCTCCAGGCGGTCCGCGGGAGCGTGATTCCTCCCGTCGCAAGAGTCAACCCTGACGTTCCCCCCGATCTCGATTCCGTCGTGATGAAGGCTCTTGCCCGCAAGCCTGAACTGCGGCACCAGACTGCTCGGGAGCTAGAGCTCGGGTTGGGCCGATGCGTGCTTCGACACGCTCGCACGCTCGAAGACACAGACATCGCGGGATTCTTGGAGAAGCTCTTCCCGGATGGTTGGTCGCTGCCCGGCGGCACTGCGTCCCAGACTGCCGCGCGTCGCATTGATATCGGGCCGGCGCAGAAAGGCGATCAATTGAGGACCGCGGCGGGAGGTGTTCCCACCAGGCTTCGTCGAAAGACTCTGCCTCGCCGCAGCGTGCTAAAAATCGGACTCGGAGCGGTCGCTCTTGCTGTCTTGGCTGCGAACCCCAGACCTTACTTCATCCTCAAACCGGAAGCCGAGACCAACTCCTCTCCAGCTGTCGCCGAACCAAAAGCCGAGGCCGCGAATCCGGTGCCAGCTCAGCCTCTCGCGCCGGACCCGCCGGACGCACCGGCAGCCGAGTTTGCGACGCCGACCTTCTCCCGTGCCGGCAGTCCGGCGCACGATCCATCGGGAAATGTGCAAACACGGCATGGCACGCTCGTCCTCAAAATCGCTCCCTGGGCTTTTTTGTCCATCGACGGGAAGCGAAAGGGGGAGGTGAGCGGTATTCGGCGATATCGGCTTCGGGTCGGCAAACACCAGCTCCGCCTGTGGCATCCGAGGGGCAGCAAGGAAGTGGAGATTGTGCTCCGCGATGGAGAACGACTGGTGGAGGAATACCAGGTGTACTCGCGCTCAAACTGAGAGCTCGACATCCAAGATTCGGCCGCGAATTCGCTCTCCTCATTCTCTTCCGCAGATTGACTTGCCCTGGCGATCCTCCACCCGCTTCCAGATATCCGCCGGACTCCACTCTTGACAATCTATTCAATATCTATTACTAACTATCCTGCATTGACGAGAGAGTACTGAAAGGATTCTTTTCAGTGGAGATCCTGGGGCCGGAAGAAATTGAAAAGATCGAAAAGGATTTCGCGGCAGGTGTGCCGGCGCGAACCATCCTCGAGATCTTCCAGCCGAAGGGTGTTCGCCTCTCCGAAGCTACCTTCCGCAAGTATGTCCAGGCGGGACTGCTCCCGAGAAGCCGCCGGGTTGGTCGGAAGGGAAAGCATCGGGGGAGCCAGGGGCTCTACCCGGTCGAAGCGGTCCGCAGAATCAACGCGATCAAGATGATGATGGCCGAAGGGCTCACGCTGGAGGAAATCAAGCGGTCCTTCGTTTTCTTCAAGAATCACATCGACCAGGTGGAGCGCGGGCTGAGTGAAGTGATGGATGGCTTCGAGGAACAGCTCTCTGGTCGTCCATTCGCCCGCGACCGCAAGCGTCAACTGTCCGGAGAGCTCCAGTCACTACGAGCGCGCGCCCGAGATCTCATTCGCGATGTCGCGCGCGTGGGAAGCGCGGTGACGGCCCAGCCGCACCGCGAAGACGTTTCATCATTCAGTGTCGGCGCATGAGGCCGACCGAACCACAAGGAGGGGTTGTGAGCGAAGTCAACAAGCAGGTCCCGTTGAATGACCCTGTCCAGGCGGATCTTGCCGCGAGACAGCGTTCGAAGACGATGTCCCGCAAGGAGATGGCGCGCGACTTGCGCCGGAAGCGGCTGAGCGGGGATTTGGATGCCGATGAAGTGGAGTTGCTGCGGGTCATTGATGGCCAGCGACCGAAAACCCGGGCGGATTGCATGAATGGTCCACGTCCGTGCCTTTTCGTCTCCTGCAAGCACAATCTCTATCTTGACGTGAATCCAGAGACCGGATCGATCAAGCTGAACTTCCCGGACAAGGAGATCTGGGAGCTGCAATACACCTGCGCACTCGACGTCGCAGAAAAGGGCGGCATCACCCTGGAGGAGGTCGGCGAGATCATGAATCTCACCCGCGAACGAATCCGGCAGGTGGAGACCCGGGGGTTGATGAAGCTGCGGGAGGCCACCGAAGCCGATCCGCCGAACCGGCCGCAGCCGAAGTAGCCCCGACCAGCCTCGCTTTGACTTTGGTCCAGGCGGTTGGTACACCGCGCGCCTCGCGAGGTTGGATTTGCTGGCTCTCCTCAGTGTTTCGGACAAACGAGGGCTCCTTCCGTTTGCCCGGGGGTTGGTGAAGCTCGGCTTCACGATTCTTTCCACCGGCGGAACTCTCCGTGCGCTTCAAGACGAGGGGGTGCCGGCTCGCAAGGTCAGCGACCACACAGGAATGCCCGAGATTTTGGGCGGCCGCGTCAAGACCCTGCACCCCAAGATTCACGGCGGAATCCTCGCGCGACCCGATCTTGAGTCCGACCGCGCCGAGCTCGATCGGAATCAAATCGAGACGATCTCGCTCGTGGCGGTGAACCTTTACCCGTTTCGCGAAGCGGTGGACGCGGGCGCCAGCGAAGCCGAAGCCATTGAGCAGATCGACGTCGGTGGCCCGGCCATGGTGCGTGCGGCGGCGAAGAACTTCGCTCATGTCACCGTGGTGGTCGATCCTGCCGATTACGATTCGGTCCTGTCCGAGCTCGGCGAGGGCAAGGGCCGCGTGAGCGAGGCGACCCGTCGCAAGCTGATGAGAAAGGCCTTCGCCCACACCGCGGCCTACGACGCAGCCATTGCCGCGCATCTGTTCGACCGAGCGGGCGAAACTTTTCCGGAGGAGTTGACGCTTTCCTTTCAGAAGGCGCAGCAGCTTCGTTATGGCGAGAACCCGCATCAGCGCGCCGCTTTCTATCGACACCGGTTTAAACAGGACGCGGTGAGTCTTGCGCAGTCGCAAGTTCTCCAGGGCAAGGAGCTCTCTTACAACAACCTGCTCGACCTCGATGCTGCATTGGCCTTGATTCTCGAGTTTCCAGAGCGTCCCTGCGCCTGCATCGTGAAGCACAACTCTCCATGCGGGGTGGCCCAGAGCGAAGATCTCGCCTCCGCGTACCGTACGGCCCGGTCGGTGGACGAGATCTCCGCGTTTGGAGGCATCGTCGCGCTCAACCGCGAGGTGGATGCCGCCACCGCCGATCTCCTGGTGGAAACCTTTCTTGAAGCGATCATCGCGCCTTCCTATTCGTCCGAAGCACGCGATCGCCTCGCGGCCAAAAAGAACCTCCGCCTCCTCGCCGCAGGCCCGTCTCTGGTTGGAGCGCGCCCGCAACCCGGACTGCAGCTCCGAAGTATTTCCGGGGGCCTTTTGGTCCAGGAAGCGGACTCACGCGAGCCCCCTTCGGAATGGAAAGTGGTGACCCGCCGCCAACCGACCGACGACGAGCTCGCGGCGATGCGCTTTGCCTGGCGCGTCTGTAAGCACGTCAAGAGCAACGCGATCGTGTTTTCGAGCGCGGACCGGGTGCTTGCGGTAGGCGGAGGACAGACAAGTCGGGTGGACTCGGTGAAAATCGCCGTGGGGCACGGAGGTCCCAGGCTACGGGGCAGCGCTGTCGCCTCGGATGCCTTCTTCCCCTTCCGGGATGGAGTGGATGAGGCCGCCCGGGCAGGTGCGATTTGCGTTGTTCAACCAGGTGGGTCGGTGCGCGATGATGAGGTCATCGCCGCGGCGAACGAGCATGGCATGGCCATGGTGTTCACCGGCGTGCGACACTTTCGTCATTGAATGTACGTCGTCTGCCATAAATGCGAGGCGGCCTACGTTGTCGAGGACAGCCTCGTCGTTGGTGCAGCTGCGCGCGCGCAGTGTCCGAACTGCTTGCATGTGCAGCCGGTCGGCCCGGGTGCGGCATCTTCCGCGGCACCTCGACCGGTTGGGATACCTCCTCCTCCCGTTTCCGCTTTCACCGCGGATCCGCAGGCATTCCGGGTTCCCGCCATTCCCCCGGTTGCGCCTCCGGCTTCCCCGGAGCCTCTCGTCCGCGACGCCCGGCCGACGCCCAGCGCGGTCGCCCGCAAGAAAGCGCTCGCCGTTTGTCGGGACTGCCGTGCGCCGCTCACCGATCCGTTTGATCGCGCGCTTGGAATCTGTGAGTCCTGCCGCACCAGCGGGGGCCGCATCGCTCCGAGCGCCTCCGAGGAAAGTTCCGAAGCGCATCGCCTCTCGAACGAATTCAGCGGGACTCTGACCGGTTCGGATTATGAAGAGCCCCCCGCCGACTCTGAGCTCGAGGCAGGCAGCTCGCCGCCACTCGCTGGCGATGCGGATCACGCTCACCTCAATGGCTCTGCCGGCCGTTTGCCCGATTCACGCGGCAGTCGCGATGCGAACCAGGTGAAGAGCTCCGCGGTTGCTTCACCGGCGCGCTGGCGCGGAGGTCGAATCCTCATCGCCATCATCTTCATTGCGATTGCCGCGCTGGCCGCGGCGGGAACGATGTTTCGGAACCGTCGGCGTGCTCAGGCCCTGGTGAAGGCCCCGGTGACGGTGGCCGTTCCTCTGGGCGCCCACCTGGAAAAAGCCCGTCAACGCTGGAACGGGGACTTCGCCGAGATCAAGGGCGACCGGCTCAAGTTCCTGACGGAGGGCGAGGCGGATCTCGCAAGGGATACTCCCTCCGGCTATGAGCAGGCAGCCCGGGCCTTTCAAAAGTCCTTTCTCCTCGACGGGGCAAACGGAAACGGCCACGCGATCGCCGGTTATCTGCAGGCAGTCGCCTGGGGACGCGGCGCGTCGCTCGGGAGTGCGGAGATTGAGGAATTGATCAACCTCGCGGAGGCCGCCGAGCTACAGTGGGGTCGGTCGCCCCGCATCCTCGTCGCGCATGCGTCACTGGCACTGCTCGGCCCCCAGTCCTCGAGGAGCGCCGAGCGGGCGCGCTCCTTTGCCGAACAGGGGGTGGGGCTCGCCTTTGGCCGCGACAAGGCGCTGGCGCACCTCGTCCTCTCCTCGGCTTTTCTCTCTTCATCCGCCGAGCTCGCGATCCAACAGGCCGAGCTGGCGCTCAAGCTCGATCCGGCGCTGCGACGCGGCTACCTTCAGCGCGCGCTGGATGGGAGGCGAGAGCTGCCCTGTCTCGGATTTACCAGGAGGTGGGCCAGCTGGGACTGGCCTACCAGCTGTACGAGCCGGCCGCCAACGGCAGAAACGATCTTCGCGCCGCGACCGCGCGAGCGCTGATTCAATACCAGTCGGAGCGCAAGGCGCGCGCCGCCGCCCAAACGCTGAGCGACGGGATTGCGCAACGCGAGCCCCAGGAACAAAGCCCGCTTCTGGTTGAAGCGTGGGTCCACCTGGCCTCGGCCGAGCGGATTGCGGGAAGACTGGAGCCGGCAGCCACCGCGGCAAAAAAGGCACTCGACCTCGCCCCCACCGATCCCGCACCCCACCTGCAACTCTTTCTGATTGCTCTTTCTCGCGGCTCCGCGGACGAGGCAAGCAAGCACCTCGCCCTGTTCAAGCGGCGACTCGCCGACCCGGCCCTGGAGAAGCTCCTCGAGGGTCGTCTGCTGCTGCTGCAACGCCACGATGCCGAAGCGATGCGGAGCTTCGCGGACGCCGCGCAGCTCGACGTCCGACGCCTCGATGCGTTGTTGCTCGCGGGGGCCGCCGCCGCTTCGGCGGGAAGGCGCGACGACACGCTTCGATATCTTCTCCTCGCCGGTCAGATGGACCCGACGCGGTTGGGTCCCGGATCTATCCCCACCCGCTTCTACCTGGGGCCGGAGGAGAACCTCGCCGGAGCCGAGGGGCGCGTGGTTCGTCTGTCCAAGGGCTACACCGACGTGACGCCCCGCCTCTACGAGGCGCTGATTCTTTTTCACCAGCGAAACTGGGCTGCCGCGGACAAGCTCCTGCGCCAGGTGGTGGACATCGACATCGGCAATGCCCTGGCCCACGCCCTGCGAGCGATGATCGCCCTGCACCGGGGTTCGCTTCGCGCCGCACGGGCGAGCGCCGAACGCGCGGTGGCCAGCGGCCGGGGAGTGGCTCTGGCGCACTTTGCCAGTGCCACCGTCTTGTACCGGAGCGGAAACCTCGAGAAGGCCCGGTGGGAGTTTGGGCAGGCCGAATCGCTCGCCCCCGCGCTTTTGGCGGCGCAGGTCAGCCTGGCGGAGATAGATGCGAAAAAGAAAAGCATCGATGCCGCTCGCCGTCGCTTGGTCCACGTGCTACGGGTCGACCCCAGCTACATCGCTGCAAAGCGAGCGCTTTACAATCTAGAGCGCTAAAACGGGCGGGATGAAAGTCCTCATTCTCGGATCCGGCGCGCGCGAGCACGCCCTGGCCTGGAAGACCTCTCGGAGCAGTGGGGTTCAAGTCTTCTGCGCGCCGGGAAATCCGGGCACCGCCCGGCACGGTGAGAACGTGCCGGTCGCCCTCGAGGAGCCGGCCCGGATTTTGGACCTGGCGCGAAGGCTGAGCGCGGATCTCGTCGTGATTGGGCCCGAGGCTCCCCTCGTTCAAGGCGCGGCCGACGTGCTGAGGGCAGCGGGGTTTCCCGTCTTCGGCCCCGGGGCCGGCGCGGCGGCGATCGAGGGTTCGAAGGCCTTCGCCAAGGAAGTGATGGAGCGGGCGGGGGTCCCGACGGCTTCCTACCGAAGCTTCGACTCGATGCGCGAGGCGGAAGAGTTCGCGCGCACCCAGGGGAGCGTGGTGGTCAAGGCCGATGGGCTCGCCGCCGGCAAAGGGGTGGTGGTCGCGCGCGATGGGGCCGAAGCGGTGGAGGCGATCCGCGACCTGCGCAGGCTCGGCGCCGCGGCGAGCCGGCTGCTCATCGAGGAGCGGTTGGAGGGAGAGGAGATCTCGGTGATCGCGCTGTGCGATGGCGATCGCTACCTGCTCCTGCCGCCGGTTCAGGACCACAAGCGCGCACTGGATGGAGATCTCGGACCTAATACTGGAGGCATGGGCGCTTACACCCCCGCGCCCTTTCTGAAAGCGCATCAGTTGGAGAAAGTCGGCATCGAGATCATTCAGCCCACGCTCGACGAGCTCAACCGACGCGGCCATCCCTTTCGAGGCGCCCTCTACGCGGGGTTGATGCTCACCCGGACGGGCCCCCGGGTTCTCGAGTTCAACTGCCGCTTCGGGGATCCGGAAACACAGGTCTTGATGATGCAGATCGACGAGGACCTGGTCGAGCTGTTCCTCCAGTGCGCGCAGGGAAAGCTGAGTCGCACGGCGATCCGCGTCGGATCCGGCGCATCGGTGGGCGTGGTCGTCGCGGCGGAAGGCTATCCGCAGCCCCCGGTCACCGGCGACGAGATTGCCGGCTTGGCCGATGCGGAAGCGCTCGGGCGGGTGTTCCACGCGGCGACGCGCCTGGAAGGAGGCAGGCTCGTCACTTCGGGGGGACGCGTCCTCACCGTCTGCGCGCGGGGTGCATCGATCGCCGAGGCGCGTTCAAGGGCCTACGCCGCCGTTGCCCGGGTCCAATTCCGGGGCATGCACTACCGCCGCGACATCGGCGCTCGCGCGCTGGCCACCCCGAACGAAAGCGATAGCGCCATCGAGAAAGGCGCGTGAATCAGTGGATCGTGCGCCAGCGACAGGAGCGAGAAGAAGGCCAGCGCGCTGAGCCCGAAAAGCCCGAACGGATCGCGCGGGTTAAATGAGCGACCCAGCCAGATAAGCAGGAGAAGAAAAAGCAGCATCCCGGGGATCCCGATCTCCGCCGCCATGCTCAGGAATTGGTTATGGGCCTTCCCCGGGTTGTCGAGCACGTACTGAGGCGTGGTCGCGGAGCCGAAGTAGGAAGGGCGAAACTGCCCAAGCCCAACCCCGGCGATCGGGTGCTCGGTGACTGCGCGCACCCCGGTGGATAGGATTGCCTTGCGATCTCCGCTGCCGCTCGAGGTGAGTCCGGTCAGGAACCTCTCCCGCGTCGGCCGATAGGCGAAGACCGCCGCCAGGGTCAGCGTGGCGAGCACGACTGCGGCGAGCCGGGCGCGGTAACGCGAAGTGCCGATCAGCCCCAGCGTCAACGAGGCGCTCAAGAGCAGAGCCAGGCTTGCCGCCCGCGCGTAGGGGAACGCCAGGATGGAGACGAAACCGATCGCCGACGTTGCCAACCAGAAGGCTCGGGCCCGGCCCCGGTCGGCCGCCCCGAGCACCAGAAAGCCCAGGACCCACAAGCCACCGACATGGGCGAACTTGAGGCGGTGGAAGAGCAGGCCCCCGGCCATGAACCTGCCTTGCGCGTCGGGAACGGCCTCATAGACCCGATGGAACCCGATTCGCGTCCATGAAAACCGCTCAAAAGTCGAAAGCGAAGGCCAGATGCCGAAAGCCTGCAGGGCCGCGACAGCGCAGGACACCAGAAAGACCCAGGCGCAAATCAACGCGATCGACTTGAGTTGTCGTTCGGGCAACGCCCGCACCGCACAGGCGGCGAAGGGGATCAGCAACCAGTCGAACGCCCGCGCGAGGCCGGTGGGGGTCGGCAGCCGACCGGCGAGCGCGGGTCCGGCGATCGCCCAGACGAAGAAGAGGGCCAGCGGCCACCAGGCGAAAAGGAGCTCGCCGATCTCTTTCCGGGATCGCTTCCGCAGGCAGATCGCGGCGACGCTCAGACCGCAGACGATCATCCCCAAGGAGGCGAGTATCTCGATGACCTGTACACCAACGCCCCACAGGAGCAGGCCGGCGAAGAGCCAGCGCGCCGCGGCGCGGCCAACGGTCGGGTCGGAGGCGGCCTCGTCGATTGTCACGAGACGTAGTGGCCGATCGCGAACTCAGACACCATCACCGCCAACAAAAGCGCGCTTGCCACGATCCATACCTTTCGTGCCTGCGCCCGGTGTTGGTGTTGAAGCCGAAGGGCGAGGGTGACGAAGCACGGGAACGCTGCCATGCAATATCGGCCCAGGCCAATGAAATCCCGGCTGACGAGAAGCGGAAGCCCGATCACCGCAACCACGTAGATGGCATAGCCCAGACCGAGAAGCTTTCGGGTGGGTACGGCGAGCGCAAGAAAGCCGACCGCCAATATCAAGTGGAACGCGGGGAGAATCAGATCGCCATAGGAGCCTTTATGGAAGACGCGCTGCAGGAACGGAATCTTGAAGAGCGATGACCATCCTGGCTCCTGCCGCCAGGCGCCTTGTGCCTTCATGAAGGCCAGCGGATCGCCGAATTTCACGTAGAGGAAGAGCATGTACGACGCCATTCCCGCGGCGCAGAGCAGGGGCGCGAAGTCCTTGACCGTCACCGGAGTCCCGGCTCGCCGCCGTAGCTCCAACTGGCGGACCAGCAATCCAAGGACAAGCGCGGGGCCCACCGGACGGGTCGCCGTCGCAAGCGCACCCAACAGAACGGCCGGAAGGAGCTTGCCCCGCTCGATGAACAGGAAAGCGCCGAGCGCCAGGGCGATGAACAGCGCGTCTGAGTAGACCGCGCCATAGAGGTAGAAGGCGAACGGCCAAAGGAGAAAAAGCTGCGTCGCTTCCGTGGCGGTGGCGGGGTCGGTGAGCTCCTTCGCCCAAAGCCAGAAGAGGCAGAAAGTGGCCAGCCCGAATGCGATGGTGAGGACAATCCCGGCGATGAAGGGATTTGCGCCTGCCCAGACAAGCGCGTGGATCGCCAATGGGTAGAGGGGAAAGTAGGCCGCGGAGCTTTGGACTGTGCTCGAAAAGGAGTACCCGTGCTCGGCGATCCCCTGATACCAACCGGCGTCCCAGCGGATCCACATGTTGATGAAGGGCGGAAAATCCCGCGTCGTCGCCCCGCTGCCGGTAATCCCATGGAGGGCGATCACCAGCGCTCCCAACCCCGAGCTGGCCAGCAGCGCGGTGCAGGCCTTCAAAACCGTGGCGGGCAAGCCGGGCAGGGCGTTCCAGCCAGGCCCCCAGCGGGCGGGCTTCATGGTGGAATCTCCCGATAGTGCCGGCACAGATAAACGAAGAACTTACGGACCGGGCGATCGCGATGGAAGATCAGCACCGGCTCCAGCTCTTCGACGCTCTCGAAGTACGGGCTCAGCTCCGGCGGCCGTCCGGACCGCGCGGGCGAGAAGTCGCGGGGCGCCGAGTTGACCAGGAGCCCGTCGCGGCCGCGCAGTGCGTTCAGGTCGTCTCCGAGATAGTCGAACTGAAGGCCGCGCTGGTGGACGACATTCGGCCCATGCACCGACGAGCCGAGATAAAACGAAAGCTCCGCGCTCGTTTTGTAGCTGTCCACCGAGAAGACGAAGGCATTGGGGTGCCCGGCCGAAATCCGGCTCACCCGCTGCGCCAGCTCCCGCCATCCAAACCAGGTGTCATCGCTCTGAATGGGAAAGACGTAGAAGATCAGCTCGATCGCTGCCGCGAGGTGAAAGACCGCGGCGAAAGCCAGGTTCCACTTCCACCAACGGCCGATGAACGGAGCCACCCAGAGAATGCCCGAGAGGTAACAGGGCATCAGCCAATTCGGTTTCACCAGGGTAAAGACCGAAAGAGAAAGGAACGTCACCGCCATCGGGGCGAAGAAGCAGGCGAGAAAGAGTCGCTTGCTCGGAACGCGTGCCCGGCGTTTGCCCTGCACGATTCGCAGCCGCCCCAGCGCCCAGCCCAAGCCCAAAAGCAGCGGCGGCATCAACAGGGCGCTCTGGGTTGCGAGCAGCGCGAGCAGGTAGCGCAGCCGCGGTTCGCCGATCGCCTCGGCCCGCCCTGCGCTCTGGAAGAGAAACGAAGCGAACCCATGCTGGGCATTCCAGATGTAGACCGGGAGCATGGTCAGGTGCGCGATGGCGAGGCAGAGGTACGGCCAGGGGGTTTTCAGCCATCGCCGGTGGGGGTGGGAGAGCGCCAGGAACAGGAGCAATCCCAGCTGCAAGAAGATGCCGGTGTATTTGCTGTCGAAGGCGAGGCCTATCGTCAAACCCGCCACGAGCCAGCTCCACCGACGCCCCTCGAAGATGGCTCGATACAGCTGATCCAACGAGAGGGTCCAGAACAGAAGGAGGGGAACGTCCGGGGTGGAGATCAGCGAGGCCACGGTGATGAGCCCCGTCGAGGCAAAGAGCAGGGCAGCCCTCGACCAGACGCGCCCCGGCAGCAACCGTGCGGCGAACCTGAGCCAGGCCAACTGCGTCGCGGTCGTCAGGACGAAGGCGGTGGTGCGCAAGGCCAGCTCGTTTCCTCCCAGCAGGCTGGTGAAAAGCCGGATGAAATAGGCGATCGCCGGAGGATGATCGAAGTACGAAAGAGCAAGGTGCTGCGAATAGAGGAAGTAATAGGCCTCCTGCGGCATCAGCTCGAAGGTGAAGGCGAAGGCAAACCGCACCAGGTTGAAGATCACCACCGCGAGGACAACCGCGCGCACCGACAGGCCGCGGCTCTGGTGCTCCGGCCGCGCGGATGCGGTCTCGACGGCGGCGGTGCCGGCGTCTTGCGCCAGGGTGTTCACGGCCCGTCTGGTTCGACGCCGGCGCGCGGCCGCTGCGCCCGCAGCCGGGTGAGTTGAAATTCGGCAAACAGTGGGAAGTGATCCGAAACCTCGATGTCCACCCGCCGGCTCTGGAGAGGAACCAGGTCGCCGCTTCCAAAGACATAGTCGATCCTCAGCAGCGGTGCCCGCACTCGAAAGGTGGGCTTGCCGAGGTAATGGGTGGCCATATACGCGTCCATCGCCACTTCGCGCAGCGATCGAACCGCCGGCGCGGAGGGAGGGGCGTTGAGATCGCCGCCGAAGATGTACGGTCCTTTGAGGTGCGCGAGGTAATTCTTGAAGAAGGCGACCTCGGTATTCTGCGATCTCATCAGATACAGCCCCCAGCTGATCTGACTCAATGGGCCGGTCGCCGGGGCGCGTCCGGCGATCAGCCGGACCGAAAGCACATTGACCAGGGTGCCTTCCACGTCGATCACCGCGTGGCTGAAGCTGCGGTGTGGCCGGGTTTGAGTCTGCTCGAGGCTGTTCGGCCCGGACAGTGAAGCTTGAAGCGTGGGAAACTCCACCTCCTTGAAACTGACCATCGGATACTTCGAGGCAATCGCCGTCTCCCCCGACCTTCCCATCCGAAACGAGCGCGGATGCAGCTCGCGAACCACGGTTTGGGCTTCCGCTTCGTCGAGCACGTTCTCCGAAAGCAACGCCACATCGGCATCGACCTGCTTGATCGCCCGCACCACGTTCTCGACGCCGAACGAATAATACTGCACGTTTAAGGCCACCACGGAGAGTCTGGCCGCGTTGACGGTCGCCGGCTGCGCCCGGGTACTTAAGGAGAAGTCGGAGTGCGGCACCACGCCGACCGCATAGGCGATGATCAGGCCGATGCCCGTTTTCTTCGCGCCCACCATCCAGCAGGCCAGCGCAACGGGAAGGACCAGCGCCGCGAGCCACCACGGGGGCAGGTAGCTGGCTCCCGAGAGCAACGAACCCTGGGGGAAGATCCCCCAGCCTGCCAGCGCATGGAGAAGAATGCACAAGAGCGCAAGCGCGGCGACCGTTTGCAGGCCGGTCCGGGCCGCTTTCATGTTGCCAGCCCTCTCGCGCCCGTTTTGAGGACGAGCTTCCCCTCATGTCGAAGCCACAGCACCGCCGCTCCGGCGGCGAGGATGACGAAAGGCGCCCAGGCTGCGGCGGCCGGGGCCAGTCGCTCCCCCAACGCCAGCGTTCGGAAGACGACCATCATCCCCCAGAGAGAAGTCGCGATCAGCAGACCTTCGAGCAGAGCCGAGGTGACGTGGCCTTTTCGTCCGCGCCGGAGTGCCAATCCGACGGTGAGGAGGGTCGCCGGAAGCGCAGCGAGCGGATAGGCGAATCGATTGTGCATCGCCAGGG
>WNFF01000867.1_pt1 | contig 23765 bp, 16 predicted proteins | sample 5400441 | NCBI WGS metagenome assembly WNFF01 (sample SAMN13153345, study PRJNA577476) | soil metagenome | isolation source: 120 cm saprolite under Douglas fir tree site 2 hole 3 replicate 1 | place: USA:California | collected 2015-04-18
TGACCTGGCCTACGAAAAATTTGAAGACGCCTTCGTTGCCGGCTTTGAATTTGGCTACGTTGTCGGGGTTCTTCGCGATAACCTCGCGGGCGGCTTGTTCGATGGCGGCGTCGCCTACTCGGGCTGCCAGACCTTCGGCGGAAACGATTTCGGCGGCGGCGCGGCCGGATTCGAACATGGTGGCGAAAACTTTTTTGGCGACGGCGCCCGTGATTTTGCTGGATTCGACTAGCTTCACCAGTTCGGCCAGGTTGGCGGGCGAAATAGGGCTCGCGCTGATTTCCTTGCTGGAATCTTTCAGGCCGCGGAGGAGTTCGGTTTGCATCCAGTTGGCGGCGGCTTTGCCGGGGGCGCCGGCTTTGACCACGGATTCGAAATAATCGGCGAGAGCTTGCGAGTTGGTGAGGACTTCGGCGTCATAGGGAGTGATGCCGTAGTTGGCGACGAAGCGGTCGCGCTTGGGTTCAGGGAGTTCCGGGACGGAGCGGCGGACTTCTTCACGCCAGGCGCCGCTGATGTGGACGGGAAGAAGATCGGGCTCGGGGAAATATCGATAGTCGTGGGCTTTCTCCTTCGAGCGCATGGAGACGGTGTGGCTTTCGGCTTGATTCCAAAGGCGGGTTTCTTGCGAGATGCGCCCGCCGGATTCGAGGACGGCGATGTGGCGCTCGATTTCGTATTCGAGAGCTTTTTGGAGAAAGCGGAAGGAGTTTAGATTTTTTACTTCGACCTTGGTGCCGAATTCTTTTGCGCCGCGCGGGCGGACGCTGACGTTCGCGTCACAGCGGAGGGAGCCTTCTTCCATGTTGCAATCGCTGACGCCGGTGTAGAGAAGGATCTGGCGGAGGGTGGTGAGGTAGGCGTAGGCCTCTTCGGGCGTGCGCATGTCCGGCTCGGAGACGATTTCGCTGAGCGGGGTACCGCAGCGGTTGTAATCAATGTAGGCCTTGGTGGCGGATTGCGAAAAACCTTCGTGGAGATTCTTGGCCGCGTCTTCTTCGAGATGAAGACGGGTGATGCCGATGCGTTTTTTTGTTGTGCCAACTTCAACTTCGAGCCAGCCGCCGGTGGCCAGGGGCAATTCGTATTGGGAGATTTGATAGCCCTTGGGGAGGTCGGGATAGAAATAGTTCTTGCGGGCGAAGCGGGAATGATCGTGAACGGTGCAGTTCAGGGCTAGCGAGGCCCGCATAGCCATTTCCACGGCGCGCTTGTTGAGCACGGGGAGTGTTCCGGGAAGGCCGAGGCAGACGGAGCAAACATTTGTGTTTGGTGGATCGCCGAATCGGGTGGAGCAGCCGCAGAAGATTTTCGTCCTGGTGAGGAGCTGGACGTGGACTTCGAGGCCGATGACGGGCTCGTACCTCGCGAGCACCTCGGCTGAGAGAGTGTGTTCCTCTGGAGTGGATTTTGGCATAACGGAACGAAGATTATAGCAGAGCGGCTACGATAGCAGGCGGACTGAGGATACCGTACCAAGATAATGCGCGATCATCGCGAAGAGAGAGAAAGAGCGGACGGCCTCCCCGACCCGATCGGGCAGGCAGAAGGCCGTCCCTACAACGGCGATAGAAGAGAGAAAGACCCGGTTCTAAAGCCCTGCCACTACCCCAGTCATTTGGATGTGACGCGCCGGACGGACGGGCTTAGCGCGGGGAGGAAACGCTCGGCCATGGCGTAGGCGCCGAAGAGCAGTGCGGCGTAGACAGCATCGCCAGCGAGAGTGTTCCAGAAGAAGGGGATGCCGGCTGCGTAGCATGCGACGAGGCCGGAGGCGGTGTGAGGATAGCCGCTAAGGAACTCCCAGACGGCAGAATTGGTGATGAGGAAAAATTGAATGGCGCCTGCAAGCGTGGCGAGAGAAATTCGCGTGATTGTGCGGCGATCGCGGAGCCAAAGACCGATGGCTACGTTGATGAGGAAGCTGGCGTAGACGATAGGGATTAGTTTGTGAAAGCCGATGAAGATGTCACCGAGAAATAGGGTGAGAAGCGGGAATAGGAAGGCGAGGCGGCGGTCTTTCAGCAGCGCGCCGGAGAAAAGGGCCATGGCGCCGACAGGAGTGAAGTTCCACGGATGCGGGGCGATGCGCAGTGCGGCGGCGAGAACAATCAGGGCGAGCGCGAGCAGCGCGCGATAGAACAGACTTTCTTCTTGAGAGATTTCTGCGTTCATTTTAGTGTTTCCTCCAGTTCAGGCAATAAATCACAAAAGACAAAGCCATCACGGTTGACGATTTCTCCCGTTCGAATGGGGATGGGAGAGTGAAAGATGGGGCCAGCGAAGACGAAAGTGTGGAATTCGCCATTTTCGCCGCAGGGGTCGGCGTTGGGCGGAAGGTCGCGGAAGAAGGACTCGTCGAGTTCGCGGCCGGCGAAAGTGGGGTCGAGAACTTTCGAATCGATGCAGGCGGCGATGGCGCGGAAATGCTGGTCGTGAAAATAGCGGATTAGTTCGCGGGTGTCGCGCTTCCAGATAGGGAAAAGGGCGGTCATGCCGATACGGGCGAGATTGCTTTCGCGGTAGGCGCGGAGGTCTTCGAGGAAGATGTCGCCGAAGGCAACTTTTCGGACCCCTTGATTGTGGAAGAGGCGGAGGGCTTCTTCCATGCGGGCTTCGTAGATGGGATTGACGCATTGGGGTGGAATGAAGACTTCGTGGAGCGGGAGGCCGATGGACTGGGCTTGCTGCTTCAGGAGTTCACGGCGGACGCCGTGCATGGCGATGCGGTCGTAGGTTTCCGTGACGGTGGTGAGGAGAGCCACGACTTGAAATTGCTTCCGTTGGAGCAGCGAATGCAGCGCCATGGCGCTGTCTTTGCCGCCGCTCCAGCAGAAGAGGATGGGTTCGGGTGTGGTCATAAGAGTTTTCGGTTGTTAACTGTCAGTTTTGATCACGAACAAAGTGGGGACGCTCTTGGCATGAGCTCAATTACGGCCGGTGAAGCGATAGTTCATGCCGATGCGGAAATCGCGGCCGAGCGCGGGAAAGCCGACGGCGTCCTGATACTGCTTGTCCAGAAGATTGGTGACGCGGCCGTACAAGGACAGGCCGCGGCCAAAGTTGTAGGCGGTGGCGAAATCGAACCGGGCATAGCCGGGATTGCGAGTGATACCGAAACCGTCGAAGTCACTGTCGGTGCGGACGCCGGTGAAATAGGCAGCCAGGTTGAAGTTGAGGCGACGAAAATTCGCTCTCAGCCAGAGATTGCCCGAGTTTACGGGGCGGCGAAGGAGATGATTGCCGGGTTGCTCGATGGCGGGGGCGGAGGCCACAGTTTTGAGCACGCGGGTGTCGTCGTAAGAGTAGTTGCCTTTGAGCAGGAGCCAGTGACTGAGATGAGCTTCGCCGGACCAGTTCATGCCGCGGGCGCGGGAAAGATCGGTGTTGAAATAAAGCATTTCATTGCCGCTGAAGCAGATGGGGTTCGCTGGTCCGACCTGCTGGTTGATCAAATCGTGAAACTGATTTGTGAAGTAGACAGCTGAAACGCGAAAGCGATCGGCGCTGAAAAACTGGTCGACGCCAACGTTGAGGGTGCGGCTGCGTTCGGGCCGCAGCAGAGGATTGCCGGGATTGCAAGGATCGGCGGCGAAGGATTCGAAAATAGTGGGTTCTTCGATGCCCTGGCCGTAGGAAATCTTGGCGCGAGTGTCTCCCCAAAGAGATTGGGAACGCCGGAGAGCGTAGATGGCCCCCACGCGAGGCACGACACGAGTACCGAAGTTGGTGTTGGCTTCGGCGCGGGCCCCGGCGCTGAGCGTGAGGCGAGAGAGCGGCTGCCAGCGGGCGTCGAGGAAGCCGGCTTGATTATTGCGGCGCGCGTGAAGGCCGCCGAGATTGTTAGGATCGGCATTTTCGACTTCGTATTGATAACCAGCGGTCGCTGCGCCTTGACGGAAGGAATAAGTGGATTGTTCGAGGAAACCGGCGCGGTTGAATTGCGCGGTTTCGAAGAAACTGAAATCGGGGAAGCCGTTAGTGTCGAGGAAGCGCGCTTCCATACCCGAGATGCGGTGGGTCCAGTGAGAACCAGTAGCGAAGGTCCAGGAGAGATTCGCGGAAGCTTGCTTGAGATTGTCAAAGGCGGTGGGATCGGAAAAATTGGGGCCGAACAGAGTTTGGCCGGCGCTGCCCGCGAAACTGGAGTTGCTGCGGACGACGAGACGGAGCTGATTCGAATTGGAGAAGGAGTAACCGAAGTTGCCGGCGAAACTGCGGTTCAAGAATGCGTCGTTTAGGCCCTGGCCGTCGGTATGGAAATAGGAGCCAGCGGCGGAGTAGTCGAATTTACCGAGCAGGCCGCTAAGTTGTGCGCCACCGCGAGCGGAAGAAAGACCGCCGCCTTCGGCAAAGAGATTGAGTTCGGGAATGCGCGTGGAGCCCTGGTGACTGACGATTTGGATGACGCCGGACATGGCGTCGGAACCGTAGAGAGCGCTTTCAGCGCCATGAACGATTTCGACTTTGTCGACGTTGTCGAGAGTGAGGTTTGAGAAGTTCATGTCGCCGCCGGGAAGATTGACGGGAGTGCCGTCGATGAGGACTTTGGTGAAACTGGAATTGCCGCCATCGACGAAGATGGTGGTCAAACCGCCGATGGGGCCGGTACGGGCGAGACTGATGCCGGTTTGCGTGGAGAGCAAATCAGGGAGAGAAACGGCCTGGCGCTGGTCGATTTCCTGGCGGCCGACGAGATCCACCGGAGCTGGAGTGCGATCGAGCTCCAGAGGCTGGGCGTTGGCGGTGACGACGACGTTGTCCGAGAGGCGCTCGATTTCGAGGCGAAGGTCGAGCGAGTGATTTTCGGCGGGAGCAAGATCGAGAACGACGTCGCGGGCGGCAAACGACGCGTGCTGGAAATGAACGCTGTAATGGCCGGGTGAAACAACGAGGAGATAGGCGCCATCAGCGGTGGAGATTGCGGACCAGACGCGAGCGTTCGGGCCGCTTTCGACTTGGGCGGTGATTTTGACACCGCCGATGCCGTAGCCGGAGAGATCAGTGAGTCTTCCCGAGAGATGCGCGTCGGATGGATTGTTTTGCGCTGGCAAAGACACGGCAACTACGAGAACTGCGAAGAGAAGAAAAACTGCACGAAGAAGAGTGGCTTTCATTTTGTCCTCCGCTCCCTCTCGCGCGGGAGTTGAAGGTTGTCCGGTGCGATGCAAATGAATCGCACGGCTGCGAACTTCGCCGGTCTCCTGGCTTGGCGGTAGCTCCGGGCCTTTTTGATGAGGACCGTTGCGGGGCCTTCCCGCGGTGTCACTCAGCGAAGGAGCGACTGGCCGCAGTGGCCTGCGCATTAACTGAATCCGCCCTACAGTCGCGCGGCGGCGACGGCTTAGTTCCTGTCGGTTCCGAAGAGGCTGGAACCGGCAATCCGTCTTCCCGAGCACGAAGTTCGCGGTGAATGTGATCTGCGGCGCGGGGCCGCAGGGTTGGGGTTAACGAGAAAAACTTCCGGTTACAAAACTTTCTTTCACTACGTTCCAGACAAAACGGTAACGCGAGGCCGTCCGTTCGAACCGAAGTCCACGGTAAGCGGCGTCTGGAAAACCTGTTCGAGCAATTCGCGCTGATAGATGGCCGAAGGCGGGCCGACGCGCAGGCATCGGCCGCGCTGCATCAAGACGACTTGATCGGCATACTCGGCAGCGAGGTTTAGTTCGTGGGTCACGACGACGACGGTGTAGCGATTTTCGGCGGCGAGGCGGCGGAGGGCGTCGAGCAAGCCGATTTGTGCGGCGATATCCAGATGGAGAGTGGGCTCATCGAGAAGCAGGAGCAGCGGCTGTTGCGCCAAGGCACGAGCGAGGATGACACGCTGTTTTTCTCCGCCGGAGATTTGATTCATCCAGCGGTCGCCCAACTCGGCAGCACCGACCTGGGCGAGGGCATTTTTCGCGATGAGGACGTCGTCTTCGGATTCGAAGCGCAGGGAGCGGCCGTGGGCATGGCGGCCTTGCAGGACGAATTCCCATGCGCGGGCGGGGAAGAGCAGAGCGCTCTCCTGCTGGACTACGGCAATACGCTGGGCGCGAGTGCGCGGCGTAAGCGAATGAGTAACGAAGCCGTTCAGAAGAACTCGCCCAGAGAGCGGGGCGAGGGCGCCGGAAATTAGTTTGAGGAGAGTGGACTTGCCGCTGGCGTTTGGGCCGAGAATGGCGACGATTTCGCCGGGCCTGGCCTGAAAACTCGTGGCTTCGAGAGTGAAGAGCGGGGCTTGAGCGGGGTTTGCGGAATGAGCGTAGCTGACCTGCTCGACACTCAAGCGTATTTCATTGGCCAAGCGGCCGGCCTCGGCCAGATGCCGTGCGTGAGCCGAAAGGGCGCTCAAGCGAGCCTCCTTCGGAGGAGGTAGATGAACAGCGGGGCGCCGACAACCGCGGTAACGGCACCGACGGCAAGTTCGTTGGGCGCGACGACGGTGCGGGCAAGCGTATCCGCGAAGACGACGGCAATGGCGCCGCCGAGCGCGGTCGTCGGCAACAACGTGCGATGGTCCGAGCCGAAGATGAGGCGCATCACGTGAGGCACGATCAGGCCGACATAGCCAATGGACCCGCTGACCGAGACGGCCAAACCGGTCAGGAATGATGCGGCGATGTAGACGACCAGGCGAACTCGGGGCACGTCCACGCCAAGATGCATGGCTTCTTTTTCTCCGGCGAGAAGCAAATTCAAATCGGAAGCCGTGGTGTAAATTGCACCTGCGGCGACGAGGAAGCCGATGCCCAGAAACCAATAAACACTTCTTTGAAAAGAGGTGGAGAGATTGCCCATCATCCAGAAAACCATGCCGCGAGTGTTGCCGGTGACCGTGCCCATGAGGAAAGTGATGATGGCGGAGAGGAAGGAGCCGGTAATGACACCGCCAAGAAGCAGGGTGGTGCTGTCGATTTGACCATCGCGACGGCCGAGAAAGTAGACGGCGGCGATCGTCGCGGCTGCTCCAAGGAATGCTCCGAGCGGAGTGAGGAGAGCGGAAAGAGCCGGTGATAAGGAAAGAAACGGTGTGGCGATGAGGGCCAGAATGGCGCCCACCGAGGCTCCGCTGGAAACTCCCAATACATAAGGATCCGCCAGCGGGTTGCGCAGCAAAGCCTGGAAGCTGGTACCGGCGACGGAGAGCGAGGCGCCGACGATGATGGCCAGAAGAATGCGCGGCAAACGGATATTGACGATGATCAAGCCGTAGTCGGTGGAGATTTGGCTGCTCTGTCCGAGAAGAAGATGCAGCAAATCGCGACCCAGAGCATAGAGCGAAACGGGAACGGCGCCAAACTTGAGAGCGACGACAACGACGACAAACAGGATTAGCACCAGGATCAGACATTGGAGAAGGAGGCGGCGGAGCGTCAGTGGTCGCATGGGCAGCCTCCAGGAATAGTCATTTGCGCCTGCATGGACTCCAGTGGCGAAGGAGAATGGGCCTCTGGCTTGGGGTTAGGCGGAGGATTCTCTTTCTCCAGCTTCTCTTTACCGTTCTCGGGTTTTTCCACGAAAGCATCCGGGTGAAGCTGGCGGGCAAGCTCTTCGATCGCGGAGACGATCCGCGGGGCGGGGCGATTAACGGCGTCACTGATGACCGCAAAGCGGCGATTGGTGACCGCATCCACGATTTTCCATCCGGGAAGGGTGGCGAGCATTTCGACAGTGGGGGCAGCGGAATCCGAATGTGAATCCGCGAAGACGAGGAAGTCTGGCTGAAGGCGAGCAACTTCTTCCAAACTAACCTGCGGCCAGCTTTGATCGGAATCCACGATAGAGACGGCTCCCGCGCGACGCAGCGCATCGGCGATAAACGTGTCCTTGCCGATGGAGATGAGCGGCTGGGTCCAGACAACGAACAGAACGCGCTTGGGCGACACAACTCCGAGATGTTTTTGCAGATCGGCGAGGCGGCGGTGCATGTCGTCGGCGACTGACGCGCCTGCTTCCGGAGCACCGAGCACATCGGAGAGCTTTTTTGAAGAAGCGATGATTTCGTCTAAGGTGTGGGGATCGGTGGCGTAAGAAGAAATTCCAAGGTTCTCGAGCGAATGTACGGTCTCAAGACGGTTGAAGCTTTTGGTTACAAGAACAATGTCCGGATGCAAAGAGGCAATGATTTCCAGGCTGGGATTGATGCCGCCCCCGACTTTGGTTTTTTTCTGCGCGTCGGCGGGGTAATCACAGAAGTCCGTGTCTCCGACGAGATGATCTTGCAGGCCCAGCGCGTAGACGGTCTCCGTCAAACTCGGCGCAAGAGATACGATGCGCCGCACCGGCTGGGGAATACGAACCGCGCGGCCGGTTTCGTCGGTGACTTCCCGGTAAGACGGAGATGCCGCTGAGATCGGTGAAGGACTCTGCGCACGCGCCGGCGCGGCGCAGGCGAGCAGAACCGCGATTGTGCCAGCAATTGTGCTTCGGAGCGGCGGACGAGCCAGTGCTTTCACGAATCTCCTCTGACGAGGGAATTTTACTGCACCAACAAAAAAGCCCCACGAGACATCTTGGGGCGGGCGGCATGGCTCTTTCTCGCGAAGAGCACGGCCTCTGCGGCTTGGGAGGGTGGCCTGGCTTACGGCTTTTCAGCCGATCACAGTGGCGGGACCGCGGCCGATTCGCACGGCCTTCCCCGCTTCCCTTGCCTGCAAATTGAAAATTGAGTGTATGACGCGGCCGCGGGAGTGTCAATGCGCGACTGAAAAAGGCCCGGCGAAAGATGGAATGGCTGAGAAAACGCCGCCGTTGTTCAGCGATTTTTCCAGTTGGGTTTGCGCTTTTCTACCAGTGCGCGCAAACCTTCCTGGGAATCCTCGAGGCGGTAGAGTTCATTCAAGAAAATGCCCATGGAATTCTTGAGACCCTCGCGCAGCGACAGGCCCATGCCGCCGAGAATGGCTTTCTTGGCCATGGTCAGCACCGGACCGGAGTGGCCGCTGATTCGGTTAACGATGTCCTTTACGGCTTGTTCGAGCTGAGCTTCCGGCACGAGGCGATTGATCATGCCGAGTTCCAGAGCGCGCTCGGCCGTCACCGGCTCACCCGTAAGAACGAGCTCGAGCGCGATTTTGGGTCCGACCAGGAAAGGCAGAATCGTGGACGCCAGCGGCGGAAAGATGCCGATACTGATTTCGGGCTGAGCGAATCGCGCCTTCGGAGTGGCGATCACGAGATCGCCGAAGGCGGCTAACTCCGCGCCGCCGCCGATCGCTGGTCCGTTGACGACGCAGATGACCGGCTTGCCGACGTCCAACATTCCGGCGAAGGCGGCATGAAACGCGTCAAGCATTTGAAAGACGCGCTGCGAGGTGTATTCGCCGATATCAATTCCGCCGCAGAACACTTTGCAAGCGGAATCGAGAACAATCAGCTTGACCGTGTCGCTTTCACCGGCATGCGTGATTCCCCCGGCGATCTCGCGGAGCATGGCTTCATTGAGAAGATTGTGATCCGGACGGTTGAGGGTCATTCTTGCGACGCCGTCTGCGATGCGGAACTTTACATGCTCGAACTGTTCCGGCTTGCGGCGTTCCGGCTGCGATGTGAAATCCTGGGTGTTGACAGGCTCAATCATTTCCCGCGCTCCTGGGCTTCGGTCGCCCTGATGACTTCAGAAAACCCTTTAGTGAGGCTAGATTCGATGCTAGCACGACTGCGCTGGCAAGCCGGGAAGGGCGAAAATCATGGTGCGCAAAAAGTTTGCTGGCTCATGGAAAGCACCCCCGAGGGAAGCACGGAGGGCGTTGCGCTGCAAAAGAATTCCTTTTGTTAGCCGTTTTTTCCTTGTGCATCCGCGAGCATTGGATATTCTGTGACGTTCTCCCAAGTTGAAGCGCGGGGAACGCAACAAAGCGATTCCTGGGAATCTCTCGAAAAGACACTATGCCTGACGACCGGACTGCCGCGGCTGTGCGAATGCCGGAATTGCCGGATGCTGAAGGATTTCCGAGCGGAAATTCCTGGGAGCTGGCAAAGCCTTTGCGATACGACGCGGACTGGCAGGGGGAAAATGCCGATCTGGAAAGAGAAACGGAAGTGCGGTTGTTATGGAGTCCGGAGTGGCTCTATTTGCGGTTTCGCGCCAAGTACCGGGTGATCACCGTTTTTTCCGACGCCGAGCCCAGTGGCCGCCGCGATCAGTTGTGGGATCGCGATGTCGCGGAAGTTTTCCTGCAACCTGATCCGTCGCAGCTCCGCCGATATAAAGAATTCGAAGTCAGCCCGAACGGATTTTGGATTGATCTGGGCATCGCGCCCGGAGAGAAGCACGACTTGAAGAGCGGTTTGCGGCGCCGCGTCGTAATGAATGAATCCGCGAAGACCTGGGTGGCAGAGATGGCGCTGCCCATGAAATGCCTCGTGGAGCATTTTGATCCCACGAAAACTTGGAAGGTGAATTTTTACCGCGTCGAAGGGGCGGCGGAGCCCCGTTTTTATTCCGCATGGCAACCCACGCGAACGCCGGAGCCCAATTTCCACGTTCCGGAAGCGTTTGGCAAGTTGGTCTTCGCACCAAGCCCAACATTGCGAAAGTAGCGGATCGGCCAAGCGGTGGCGAAGATCGAGACTGGCGTCCCTCCCCATTTTTCCCTATGCTTTCCCCGTGAAACGAGCGTCATTGCATTCACCGCAATACAGAGCGGCGCCTGTTCTCCGGTTTTGTTTGTCCTTTGTTAGCGCTGTGGCACTGGCTTGCAGCGCTTCAGCTCTGCAGGCTCGTCCGCAGGAGGAGGCCGAGAAGGCTGCTCCCACCGTCACGAAAGTGGAGCCGCCAAACTGGTGGGTGGGACTGACGCCGGAGGTGCTGCTGCTGGTCTCAGGGCACGATTTGATGGCGACGCACGTAGAGTGCAATCTTCCGACGCTGCGCGTCTCGCGCACTCAGGCTACGGGAGGGGGGGAGTATCTTTTTATCTGGCTGAAGATTGGTGCGGACACAAAGTCGGGAACCGCAGTCTGCCGAATTACCGCGCCGAAGGGAACGACGTCGTTCGAACTGCCGCTCGTTGTACGCACGCCCACGCTGGGAAAATTTCAAGGGCTTATGCAAGACGACGTGATGTATTTGATCATGCCGGACCGGTTTGCGAACGGAGATCCTGCGAATGACGAGACTGCAGAAACGCGCGGTTCCCACGATCGTTCGAAACCGCGCGCGTATCATGGCGGCGACTTGCGCGGGATTCAGAATCACTTGCCGTATCTGAAGGATCTGGGAGTGAACACGCTTTGGCTCACACCCATCGTGAAGAACGGAGCCGCACAGGATTATCACGGATATGGAGCTGTGGACCTGTACGCTGTCGAGCCGCATCTCGGATCACTAAAGGACTATCAGGACCTAGTTGCTGCGGCGCACAAGCAGGGAATGAAGGTTTTTTTTGATGTGGTGCCGAACCATGTGGGTCCGAGACATCCATGGGTTTCAAATCCACCGCTGCCGGACTGGTTTCATGGAACGCAGCAACATCACATCGATTCTTTTTCGCCGCTCAAGGGTAGCTTCTACGGCAAGGCGGGAGGTCAGGGGATCTCGAATGATCCGTTCGAATCGCTGATTGATCCGCATGCCGCCCCGGGCATGAAACGAAATCTCACGGAAGGGTGGTTTTTTGGGATTCTGCCGGACATGAACACGGAGAATCCCGTGGTCGAACAATATCTGCTGCAAAACAGCATCTGGTGGGTGGAGACTTCCGGGTTAGACGGCTTCCGCGTGGACACGTTTCCGTATGTCGGCCGGAAGTTCTGGGCAAACTGGCATGCGGGATTGCACCGGCTCTACCCCCGCCTGGCTACTGTTGGCGAGGTGTTTCATCCCGACCCGAGCGTCACTGCGTTTTTTGCGGGCGGGGTGAAACGCTACGACGGCATTGATAGCGGACTCTCCACACTCTTCGACTTTCCGATGTTCTTCACGATTAGGGATGTGTTGTTGCGGGGCGCACCCGCCGGCCGCATCGCGGATGTGCTGCGTCACGATGCCTTGTACGCGCATCCGGAAATGTTGGTTCCGTTTTTTGCGAATCATGACGTGGCTCGCTTCGCGAGCGCTGAAGGCAGTTCTCCCGCAAAGCTCAAGCTGGCGTTCGGACTCGCGCTTACGCTGCGGGGGATTCCTGAGATTTACTATGGCGATGAAATCGGGATGCTGGGCGGAGGCGATCCCGACAACCGGCGGGATTTTCCGGGCGGATGGATTGGCGATGCCAATGACGCGTTTACGCGGGAGGGCCGGACGCGCGAGCAGCAGGAGATTTTTTCTTATGTGCAGTCGCTGCTCAGGCTGCGCCGCGAACACGTGGCGTTGCGCGGCGGACAGTTGTGGCATTTGGCGTCGGATGATTCTGCTTATGTGTTTGTGCGTGAAGCGGAGGAAGAGCGTCTCATCGTCACTTTCAACAATGCCGATCAGCCGCGGGAGCTTCGCATCCCTCTGGCGGACACGCCGGCGCAAAGAGCGGGCAGTATCGAGTTGTTGTTCGGTGAAGCCATAGCAGAGCTGGCTGGCGGGAAAATCAGAGTTACTCTGCCGGCGCAGTCCATTTCGATTTTTACGCTGAACTAGGCGCGCGGGACGCGGGGCTCAAAAAGCGAAGTGAAGAGTCCAGTTTCGCAAGGCGTCAGGGATTGTCAGCGTTATGGTGTGGGCGTGGCTGTCGAACCGCCATTCTTTGAAAGTTTGCTCGCCAAGACGAATTTCTTTGGGCGAAGCGGCAACGCCGTAAATAGTAACCTGGGCGCTCTTCCACCAGGGCTCGAAGGCATTCTTTTCCGTGGTGCTTGTGACCGTCGCCGCGCCGGGCGAAACCTGACAAGAGTAAGCAATTCGCAAAATCTCTCCTCTTTGATAGGCGAAGGTGTGGCCGTCATCCTGATAGAGCGCTCCGCGGCAATCGCTGGCTGATGCGGCATCCGGCAAGTAGACGAGCAATTTAAGCGGCCCGTCCGGTTTTTCGTCCGTGGATTGCACTACGGATTGCATCGGCACAATGGCTCCGGCGCGCACGTAGAGCGGCATCTCGTCAAGCCGGGGATGCAAAGTTATTTTTTCCTTGCTGGAAACTTTTGTACTTGTCCAGAAATCGTACCAGTCGCCAGGAGGCAGTGCGACTTCCTCGGCATCAACCATGTCCGTGGTTACCGGAGCGACAAAGAAGTCCCTTCCGAAAAGAAAATCCCGGTTGTTCCCGTAGAAATCGGAAGCTTGCGGATATTCAAGAAAAACGGGGCGCATGAGCGGCAGGCCAGTGCGCGTTGCTTCTTCGATTCCGGTATAGAGATATGGAAGCAACTCATAGCGCAACTCGATGTATTTCCGCCGAATGGCTTCCTGTTCCGGGCCGTGCACCCACGGCTCCTGGTCCAGAGTGCCCTTGGCGGTGTGGTCGCGGTAAATCGGATTGAACGCTCCGACTTCGAACCAGCGCGTTAAAAGGTCAGCGCTAGGGGAGCCGGCAAAGCCACCGATGTCATCGCCAACGAGAGGGTATCCCGAAATTCCCATGCTCAAAAGCATGGGCGTGCTCATTTTCAGGTGATTCCAGGTGCTGCTGTTGTCGCCGGTCCATGTGGCAGCATAGCGCTGGGCGCCAGAATACGCAGCGCGCGTGAGCACGAAGGGGCGTTCGTCGGGCTGCAGCTTGCGTAGTCCTTCGAATGTGGCGCGCACGTTTTGCATCCCGAAGACATTGTGGATGGCGCGATGATCGAGCGTGGTGCCATCGTCGAGACGGTGAACGTTGTCGAGCGGCATGGTCTTATCGGCGCGCAGGAAGAGCGCGGGTTCATTCATGTCATTCCAGAAGCCCGCGGCGCCCATGCCGACGAAATCCTTGTAGAGGCCGCCCCACCAATCACGCACCCGCGTCAAAGTAAAATCAGGGAAAACGCTGTCACCCGGCCAGACGGTGCCGACGTAAACCGAGCCATCCGGATTCTTAACGAAAACATCATTTTTCATCCCCGAATCGTACGGCGCGTAGCCATGGTTGGGATCTTTCTTGATGTGCAAATCGGTGATCAAGATCGTGTGCATGCCCTGAGCGCGAAAATCGGCAATCATTTTCTCGAAGGTCGGGAAGTGTTCGCGATTGATGGTGAAGGGCGCGTTGCCTTGCTGATAATCGATGTCGAAGTAGATGGCGTCGGCGGGTATTTTTTTGTCGCGAAGAGTCTTGACGATTTCGCGCGCGCGCGATTCAGGGTAGTACGAATAGCGGCTTTGCTGGTAGCCGAGCGTCCATAGCGGAGGCAGGGGCGAGCGCCCGGTCATGGCCGCGTATTGTTCAACGATCGTTTTGGGCTGGGGTCCGGCGATGAAATAGTAGTTCAGCTCGCCGCCTTCGGCGCCGAAGGAAAAGAAATCCGGCGACTCCTTGCCAAAATCAAAGACGCTTCGATAGGTGTTGTCGAAAAAAATGCCGTAAGCGATGCCCTTGCGCAGCCCGATAAAAAAGGGAATGGTCTTATACAAGGGATCGGTCGATTCTTGCCAGCCGAATTCATCGGTATTCCAGTTTGTGAAGGAACGGTTGCGGCGATTCATGGGACCGGCTTTGTCGCCTAGCCCAAAATAGTTTTCTTCCGCCGGCATTTGTTTCCAGACGCGCACGCGCTTGCCATTCCAGGCCATCGGCAGGGTTGGCTCGTCGGCGAGGAGCGCAGTACCGGCAGCATCGGAGAAATGGATCAGCAGTGGTGAGCGCTCAATCGCCGCGACCACATTTCCGGAGATAATTCGTATTTCCTTCTGGTTTTCTTCGATCTTGAACGGCGGGGGAGCGGGTGATTCGATTAAGGCCCAAGAGGAATCCTTAGGGAATGTACCGCCGGGAGCGACGCGCACGCGGAAGATACCTTCGCGGAAGACGGTGACGCGAACTTTCGAAGCGCCGGCAGATAACTCAACGCCATCTTTTAACTTTTCGACACGCTGGACTTTGCCAATATGTTGCCAACCCTGGGAGAAGGCAATTCCACACCCAAGAGTGGAGACCAGCAGCCCGATTCCGATGCGTCGACGAAACTCTTTCACGTCCACCCTCCCTGAAGGCAAAGAAATGAGAAGAACGATCAGGCGTGCGTTCTACTTGTGCAGAAACGATCCGTGGCTTTCCGGCCAAATCAAGCCGCGAGCCAATGTTCGAAAAACGCGCATGCTTTTGCGCCTTCCATGCGGCGCCTGACCGCGTCCATCACGCGGCAGCGGACCGATCCAGCGCGCTCATGGAAACCAAGCCAGTAGGGGAGGTGCAGTTCGCAGGGAACCGGAGTGATTTCGAGCCGAGCGTCGCGAAGCTTGAAAAATCCTTGCTGGAAGATGACACGCAAGACCTTGTCTCGCAAAACTTCCGCCGCGCGCTCTTGCGTGAGAGCCGCTTGCAGCCGGTTGCGATCGTCCAAAGCCAGCAGCTCCCGTTCAACCGGGATTCTTGGGAATTCAAACAAGTCCAGCGAGCCGTCCACGGCGTCAATGGCGAAAAGCCGCGCCGGAGCGCCTGCGTATTTGACGCGGAACAAGAAATACGGGACGTAGGCATCGGCGATTCGGCGCAGAGGACCGCTGCGCATTCGCCAATAGAGCGCGGATACGCCGGCTCCGGAAAATGCGCGCACGGCCTCCTCCTGAGTTACGTTGGGCTTCAGTGCGTGGATGGTGCCAGTGCTCATCGAATCCATTCTGGTCCTGCTGCTATCGGAAGTAAATCCAGAGCCCCACTACGGTAGCCAGCAGCAACAGGCTGAAGACGACATTGATGGCATGTTCCGCAGGTGTCTCGTGCGCGGGCTTCCGCTGCGGAATGCCGACGGCAACCGTTTCCATCTTGTCATCCACGGTCGCGAAGGTAAGCCCGGCGAGACGCTTGCGGTCCGGAGCCGGCGTCATCAGGCTGACCGCGACGAGCACCACGGCACAGATCACAAACATGAAAATCGCATAGTGGAGGAAGTTCATATCGATCAGCCAGCGGACAGCGGAGGAGTCAAAGTGTCCGCCGCTGGCGCGATCGGCGATCTCCAGAACGAATCTGGTTGCGCCTAGAACGAAGCCGGTCAGGAGAGACGAGATGGCGCCCGCTCCGTTCATCCGCGGCCAAAGAATGCCGAGGATAAAGCAAGCTGAAATCGGCGGGCTGATGTAGGCCTGGACGCTTTGCAGGTAGATGTAGAGCTGGCTGCTGATGTAGTGAATGAACGGGACCCACAGCAAGCCGAGGAGCACCATCATGCCCGTGGCTACGCGGCCAAAATTTACCAATTGCTTCTCGGAAGCTTGCGGGCGGAGCTTTTTGTAGAAATCGAGAGTGACGAGGGTAGAAGCCGAATTGAACACCGAACTCATCGCGCCCATGACCGCGGCAAGCAATGCGGCCATCACCAGGCCAACGAGGCCGACGGGCAACAGATTGAGGACCAGCGTGGGGTAGGCGAAGTCTGGCTTTTTCACCTGTTCCGGAAACAGCGCAAAAGCGATGATGCCCGGCAGAACGAGCATGAAGACCGGCAGGATCTTCAGGAAGCCGGCAAAAATGGTTCCGGCTTTTGCGTGACCCTCATCACGCGCGGAGAGGACGCGCTGCACGATCACCTGGTCGGTACACCAGTACCAGATACCGAGAATCGGCGCGCCAAAAAAAATCCCTGTCCACGGGAAATTGGCATCCGAGGCGGGCTTCATCATGTGGAAATAATCGGGCGGAACCATGCTGCGGAGATGCTCGAGGCCGCCCACGCGCCCCAAGCCGATGATGGTGAGGGCCACTGCACCGGTAATGAGGATCAGCGTTTGCACCGTGTCGGTGTAGATGACCGCCGCCAATCCGCCGGCGACGGTATAGATGCCGGTGGCGATCACCAGCACCACGGCCGTCTTCCACAGGGACCACCCGGCAACGCGCTCCAGAACCACGCTCGCAGCATAAAGTTGCACGGAGATCTTGGTGAAGATGTAGGCGATGATCGAGATCGCAGCCAGATAAACGGCGCATTGACGGTTGAAACGACGCTCCAGGAATTCCGGCATGGTGAAGACATTGCTGCGCAAGTAGAAGGGCACGAACACCCAGCCCAAAATCAGCAAGATGAGGCAGGCCAGCCACTCAAAATGGCCGACCGCGAGGCCGGAGGAAGCGCCCGTGCCGGATAGGCCGATGAAATGCTCCGTGGAAATATTGGACACGAACAAGGACGCGCCAATGAAAAACCATCCAATATCGCGGCCGGCGAGGAAATAGTCTTCCGAGGAGCGTTCCTTCCTGGCAAAGTACAATCCGATCCCGAAGACAATGGCAAAATAGACTCCGATGATTATGAGATCAGGAGTCGCAAGGGCTCGGTGACTTACCTCGACAGCAGATGCGAACAGCATCCAGGCCTCCTTAACGCCGCGGCCGTCGCACTGGCCCGGCGGACTGCCTCAAACCTGTTTCAGTAACTCTAGAGGATCGGCCACGGCCGTCCTTGTTGAAACGGTATTGCCGTATCGCGCGCCAGCCCACCCTTGGATAACGCGCCATGAAGGTTAACGACAGCGAAGTCTATAACAGGCTCCGTCCAGGCTCAATGCCCGTTTAATGTTGACCCATTGAAATGCTGGGCGGAGACGGATCGAGTCACTCCGGCGCGAATATTCGCCCGCAACGTATAATCGGTGTGCGGCGAACAGGGCGTTCCTGAAAGATTCGCCTGCTCGCGATACCCGATGCCGATTCTTTCCTTGCAAGACGTCTCGAAAGATTACTTGACGGATGGCCAGCCGGTGCGTGCGCTCAATGGCCTTTCCCTGAACGTGGAGCGCGGTGAATTCGTGGCGCTGGTGGGACGGAGCGGCTGCGGGAAATCCACGCTGCTAAACCTCGCCGGGGCCATGGATTTTCCGACGTCCGGCAATGTGCTGCTCGATGGAGTTTCGACTTCTTCGCTGAATGACGGCGGACTGACGCAGTTGCGGCGCGAAAGGGTCGGCTTTATTTTTCAGTCGTTTCAATTGCTGCACACGCTGACGGTTTTCGAAAACGTCGAACTGCCGTTGCTCCTCGCTGGGAAATCCAATCCGCGTGAGGCAGCCCGCGAGAGGCTTTCCTGGGTGGAACTCGAGGGCCTCGGCGAGCGCTATCCCCACCAACTCTCCGGCGGCCAGATGCAGCGCGTAGCCACTGCGCGCGCGCTCATCCATTCACCGAGTATCCTGCTGGCCGACGAACCCACTGGCAATCTCGACACCACGACAGGCAACGTGATTCTGGAATTGCTCCGCCGCCTTACTCGGGAGCAAAACACGGCGACCATTATGGCGACTCATAGCATTGAAGCCGCATCGCTTGCGAATACGGTCGTAAAGTTGCGTGACGGCAGGATCGAAGAAATCACCAGGCGCTGACATGGCACTTTTTCTTCTCTTTCACCGGTTGATAGTTCGCCCGCTCTTCCGTGAGCCGGTGCGAACCACGCTGACGATCCTGGCTATTGCTTTGGGTGTTGCGGTGGTGCTGGCCATTGATCTAGCTGGCGGTGCGGCCACCGGATCGTTCCACAGCTCGATGGAAACTCTGGCCGGCGATAACGATCTGGAGATTGTGGCATCCGGGGGCGTCCCGGAAAGTGTCGTTGGCAAGCTGGCTCTGCTGCCTTACGCCATTCGAGTTTCCCCACGCATCGAGGACTATGGAATCATCGCGGACACCAAGAAATCACTGCCGCTTATCGGCCTGGACCTCGTGGCTGATGGCAGCGCTTACGCGCAAAACGGATCGCAAAGCACGGCCGACCACCAATCGCAAACCGAGTCGGAAAATCTGTTTGAACATCTTGATGATGCCGACAGCATCTGGGTAGGTTCGAGCGCTGGCTATAAAGCGGGCGACCACGTTGGACTGCTCATCAACGATCGAGTTCGCAGCTACACGGTGCGAGGCGTCTACGCGGATGCAAACGGCAACGAGGCGGCCATTGTTATGGACCTGGCGGCCGCTCAGCAGGCGTTGAACCGTTTCGGCCGCGTTGATCGCATCCTCTTAAAAGTGCCGCGGACTCCGAGTCTGGAGGATTGGCAGCAGCGACTGCGCGCCGTGCTTCCCGCCGGAGTCGAGATTCGTCCCCACGGGACCGGCACGGTAGAGAATCGCCGCATGCTGGCGGCGTTCCGGTCGAACCTGCGGCTCCTGAGCTACATTTCGCTCATTGTTGGCGCTTTTCTTATCTACAACACTATCTCCGTTTCGGTCGTTCGCCGTCGCGCGGAAATTGGAATCGTGCGCGCCCTGGGCGCCAGCCGCGGCGTGATTCTTCTAGCATTCATCGGCGAAGCCGCATGCTTTGGGATTGCGAGCGCTCTCATCGGGCTCCCTCTCGGCCGCTTCATGGCGACGGGCGCGGTGCGATTGATGGCTGCCACGGTGGAATCGCTGTATGTCAGTAGCCGGCCAGGAAGCATCGAGCTGAGCACTACTTCCGTTTTTCTTGCCCTGGCAATCGGAATAGGAATTGCGGTTGCATCCGCTTATTCACCCGCGCGTGAAGCTTCGCAAGTTTCGCCGGCCGAGGCCATGGCGCGGGGCCGCCGCGAATATGATGTCCGCGTGCACAAATCCCGCGACCTCTGGCTGGCTCTGGCTGTCGCTGCGGTGGCGGTTGCCGCGTCACGCGCTCCCGCGCTTGCCGGCAAACCCTTGCTTGGCTACCTTGCCGCGATCCTGCTGGTCGTCGCCTCCTCATTGGCGATGCCTGCATTCGTTCATTCGCTGACGTCGTTTTCCGCGAAACTAGTTGGCAGACTTTTCGGCGTGGAGGCGATGCTCGCCTCGCGAAGCCTAGCGGCTTCCTTACGCCGAACTTCCGTCCTGGTCGGTGCACTTTCGACTGCCATTGCGATGATGACCGCGGTCGGCATCATGGTCGGGAGCTTTCGCCAGACCGTCATGATCTGGATGGGTGATCAGTTGCCCGCCGATCTGTATCTGCGGCCCGCAGGCTCCGCGGCCGCGGATCGCCATCCGACCATTTCATCCGGCTTGGCCGAAGAGCTTGCGAAACTTCCCGGCGTTGCGGCCATCGAGCGCTTGCGCATTTACGAAATCAGCTATGAGGGTATGCCCGCTTCGCTTGGTTCCGCCGACTTGAACGTGCTGCGTGCCCATCAAGATTCCGATTTTTTCTCCGGCCGCCCCAGAGAGCAGGTCCTCGCGGAACTGCGCGATTCGAACGCCGTGGCTGTCAGCGAGCCTTTCACTTACAAGCACCATGTAAGAGCCGGCGATTCCTTATTGCTTTCGCTCGGGGGAACGCAGGCGTCTTTTCGCATCGTCGATGTCTTTTACGATTACTCGAGCGAGCGCGGCAGCATACTTATGGACCGCAATACCATGCTGAAGTATTTGCCCGATCCGGCGCCCTCGAATCTCGCGATTTACGTTTCTCAGGGCGCGCAACTCGAGAAGGTGCGGGCCGAAATCGAAAAAGTCGCCGCAGGACATCGCGTGCTGATGTTTTCGAATCGTGACTTGCGTAGCGAAGCTATCCGCATCTTTGACCGCACGTTTGCCATCACTTACGCCTTGGAGGCGGTGGCCGTATTCGTCGCGGTCATGGGCATTGCCGGAGCGCTGTTGGCTTTGGTGATCGACCGCCGCCGCGAGCTTGGGTTGTTGCGGTTTCTTGGCGCGGCCGCCGGGCAAGTCCGCAAACTGATTCTCCTCGAGGCCGGTTTGCTGGGGCTGCTAGCCAATCTCGCCGGTCTGGCCCTAGGTTTTGCGCTGTCGCTCATTCTCATCTATGTGATCAATAAGCAGTCGTTTGGGTGGACGATCCGGTTTCACTGGCCGGTGGAAGTTCTACTCGGCGCGTTGACAGTCGTTTACGGGGCGACCGTGCTTGCGGGCATCTACCCGGCGCAAGTCGCGGTGCGCTTGAGTCCGCTTGAGGTCGTGCATGAAGAGTAGGCTTGCTTGCCTCGCCGCCGCGCTGCTTCTCTTCCAGCCTCTCATCGCTCAGTACCGCACGGCTTTGCCGGGATACCAATACCAGTTCCCGCGCGATTATTTCAATCATCCGGATTTTCAGACGGAATGGTGGTATTACACCGGAAATCTAAAAGAAGTGGGTGGCCATCGGTTTGGATTCGAATTGACATTTTTCCGGCAAGCCGTCAGTCGAGAGTCCGCAAGCACCGGCACTTGGGACGTTCGGGACATCTATCTCGCGCATCTTGCGTTGAGCGATCTCGATGGCGGGAAGTTTTATCACGCGGAGCGCACCAATCGATCCGGCCCCGGCATCGCTGCGGTGGACCAATCCCTCGGCCGCATCTGGAACGGCAATTGGCAGGTTCAGTGGCACGGCGGCGACCAGGAACTAAACGCGGTCGACGAGCGATTTCAATTGCATTTGAAACTGCACCCGGAGAAGCCGCCGGTCATACATGGTGAAAATGGCGTCAGCCAAAAAGGAGAGGGGACGGGCCGCGCTTCGCACTATGTTTCTCTGACGCGCCTCGCAACGTCCGGTGCAATCGAACTGGGCGGACAAAAAATGGAAGTGTACGGCAGCAGTTGGATGGATCACGAATTCTTCACGCATCAGCTCGCTTCCGGTCAGGCTGGCTGGGATTGGCTGAGTCTGCAGCTCGCAGACAATACAGAGCTGATGCTTTTTCGCATCCGCCGCAGGGACGGCTCGATTGATGCGTACTCCGCTGGCACCTATGTGGATGCAAATGGAAAGACGACGCACCTTCGCTCGGCAGACTTCGCACTGCTGCCGGCTGGGGAAATTTGGACTAGCCCTCTCACAGGCGCGCGTTATCCAATCCACTGGAGGATTGCCATTCCAAGATTGAAAATAGAGTTGGAAGCGAAGACTCCGCTTGAATCGCAAGAGTTGGCGGGCAAGTCCGCCCTAGCTCCCAACTATTGGGAGGGTGCGATCGTTCTCAGCGGACGGCGTGACCAACAGTCCCTAAGCGGTGTGGGCTATCTGGAAATGACCGGCTACGATCGCCCCATCCAGCTTGCGGAATAAGAGCAGAGCCCGCACGTCACTCGCGTCGCCTTCCAGAGACTGGGCCCGAGTAGCAACCGAATCCAAGCCAGCGGAAACCGTGTATACCTTGCACTTCTACACGTCTTATGTTAGATGTGTAGGAGTCGGAGGCATGCAATGCTGGAAAAATCCGATCTCCCGCAAGGCACCCTGGACTTGTTGATTCTGAAAGTGGTCGCACTCGGTCCCGTGCATGGCTACGCGATCGCGCAACGCCTGGAACAGGTCTCGCGGGGAGTGTTCCAGATACCGCAAGGCTCGCTCTACCCGGCGCTGCACCGGCTCGAAAATCGAGGACTTCTTGCCGCGGAATGGGAAGAGACGGAGAGCGGTCGCGAAGCGAAGTTCTATCAACTGACGCGCAAAGGCCGGGCACAACTCCAAACGGAAGCCGCGAGCTGGCAGCGATTGATTGAGGCCGTCGGGCTGGTCCTCAAATTGTCCGAGGGAGGTGGGGAATGAATTGGTGGCAGCGCCTCACGCGTCGAACGAAAATGGAAGATCAGCTCGAGAAGGAACTGCGCTTCCATCTCGAACAACACACGAGCGAGTTGATCGCGCAAGGCCACTCACCAGCCGAAGCGCGACGCCGCGCACGGCTGGCGCTTGGCGGTCCCGAACAAGTGAAAGAGAATTGCCGCGACGCCCGCGGCACGCGATGGCTCGAGGATCTGTTGCAGGATTTCCGCTACGCCCTTCGTATGTTGCGAAAGCAGCCGGGGTTCGCGGCGGTTGCCCTACTGACACTCGCCCTCGGCAGCGGCGCAACGACCGTCATGTTCACCGTCGTCAACGGCGTTCTACTCAAGCCGCTCCCTTTTCCGGAGCCTGACAGGCTCGTCTCAGTCCACGGCCATACAGATACGTGGAACGCTGCAGTGTATGGTGAACAGAATCTCGCCTACCTTGATTTTCTCGATTGCCAGCGCTCCAGCCACTCCTTGGCGATGGCGGGCTTCGTCTTTACCGGAGGCATACTCGGTGAGCCGGGAGTGCCTGAATACGTCGAGAGTCGCGAGATCACTCCCGAACTTTTTTCTGTCCTTGGTATTTCGCTATTGCAAGGACGCGCCTTCTTGCCGGAAGAGGACAGGCCCGGAGGCGCGCCGGTAATCATCCTGAGCCACAGTTTGTGGCAACGGCGCTTCGGTGGAGACCCGCGCACGATCGGTCTGTCCGTCGTTCTTGATGATAAGAGTTACACAGTCGTCGGCATCACGGCTCCACGTTTCCAACTGGGTGGAGACGAAGGCGATGTCTTTACTCCACTCGGTCAGGACACGGCAGGCTACCTGCGGAATCGGCGGGCACATCCTGTTGGCGTTGTGGCCCGCCTTCGCCCGGGCGCGGGATTGCTCCAGGCATCCGCCGAGCTGGAGCTCATTGGCCGACAGCTGATGGCCCAGTTCCCGGATTCCAACAAGGGCCGCGGCTTCCTAGCAATTCCACTCCGTCCGGATGTCGGAGACGTGCGCTCCACACTCTGGTTGCTACTGGGTGCTGTCGGCTTGGTGCTGTTGATCGCGTGTGTCAATGTCGCCAGCTTGCTCCTGGCGCGGGCAGTCTCGCGCGATCGTGAACTTGCCATGCGCGTGGCCCTCGGAGCGAGCCGCGGCCGGCTGGTTCGCCAATGCTTGACCGAGAGCGCGGTGCTTGGATTGTCCGGAGGCGGGCTCGGCGTGCTAGTCGCCTCCGTGGGCTATCCTCCTTTTGTACAACTCTGGCCCGGCACC
>WNFF01001963.1_pt1 | contig 23709 bp, 25 predicted proteins | sample 5400441 | NCBI WGS metagenome assembly WNFF01 (sample SAMN13153345, study PRJNA577476) | soil metagenome | isolation source: 120 cm saprolite under Douglas fir tree site 2 hole 3 replicate 1 | place: USA:California | collected 2015-04-18
TAGACGATCGGGGTGCGGGTCTGCACCGGGATCACCCCGTTGGCGATGCCGATCCGGGCGGTGTGGGTGGCGATCAGGGTCGAGAGCACGATGGCCTCCGCGCCGGAGGCCTCGCCCACCCAGGCGGTGCGATAGCCGCGGCTCTCCGCCTCGCGCGCGACGGCGGGGAACTCGCCGAGCGGCAGGGCCAGCCCGGTGAGCGCGATGTCGGTCGGCATCAGAGGCGCTCGCTCACGATGTACTTCTTGTTGTACGTGTAGGGCCGCACCTCGGGCTTCCAGCGACCGATGTCGGACGTGTCGTTCCAGAGGTTCGACATGGGCAGGTCCGTCCGCTCCACCTCGTAGGCGGCCAGATAGCGCGGCTCGCCCGCGGTCTCGGTCCGGTAGCGGGCCACGTTCACGCAACCGGGCAGCTTCAGCAGCAGCGGCACGTGCTCGACGTCGTAGAGCTCGTTGAAGAGCGCCTCGCGGTGCGGCTCGATGTCCATCATGACCCAGAAGACGTACGGGCTCCGGTAGGTGAGCCCCGGGCTGCTCCCTACCCACTCGTAGGCCGCGAGGTGCCGGTTCATGGCACTCCGGGCTCTGCAGCACCGCCAGGCTCTCGAGCTCGTACGCGGCCACGTAGCGCGGCTCGGTGGGCGACGGCTGCCGGTACCGGCTGGCCCGGATGACTCCGGGCACCGCCTTCAGCAGCGGCACGTGCTCCTTGTCGTAGACCTCGTTGAACCGGGCCTCGTGGTCGTGGGCCACGTCCATTCGCACCAGGAACAGGCCGCGTGGGGCCATCGTCGCTCTCCTCTCCCCGCTTGCTCCGAGCGGGCTTCCCTCGTATCTTCGTCGGGACCGGCTGCCGGCTGCCGCTGCCCGGCTGAATGTACCGCGCCGGGAGTGGCCGCGCACACAAACCTCTCAAGGGAGACGACCCGATGCCGCCAGTAGACCCGAACGAAGTCCTGATGACCGGCGAGAACTCCTTCATCCGCCTGAGCCCGGACGGCGGCAAGACGCTCTCCGACCGCGCGAGCCACTGGCGGGTCCTCTGGTGCCCGGCCGGCGGAGGCCACGTGCTCTTTCTCCAGTCCACGCTCACCGACGGGCGGGTCCGGATCTACAGCGACAACATCGCGGTGGCCCGGTGGCTGCAGACGACCATCGAGAAGCTGCTCTTCCCCGCCTTCGCGGACACATCGCTCCCGGTGATCGCGGCACGCTTCGACCGGCACGGCGGCCCCTGGTCCACCGCCACCGAGACGGTCACCGCCACCGACGCCCGCGTCACGATGTCCTGGTACGACTGCATCGAGCCGTTCGTGCTCAACGCCCCGCCCGGCTTCAACGACCGGCCGATCGGCGTCTTCAGCACCTTCTTCCCCGCTCGCGCGGCCCAGCTCGAGGTGAACGGCAAGGTGGCCTCCGGCCAGGTGTGGGCCGAGATGCGCGGAGACCGCCAGGGCAGCAGCGCCACGCTGGCGTGGTCCGAGACCTGGGTGAAGCCGCGCGGATAGCGGAGGGCGTCGTGAGCGGACGGCTCGACGGCAAGGTGGCCATCGTCACCGGAGGTGGGAGCGGCATCGGCCGCGCCAGCGCGCTGACCTTCCTGCGCGAGGGCGCCCGGGTGGTCATCGGCGACCTGAACGAGGCGAGCCTCGCCGAGACCGCGGCGCTCGCGAAGGCCCAGGGCGGAGCCGACCGCCTCACCTCGCTCCGGGTCGACGTCTCGGCGGAGCAAGATGTGGCAGGTCTGGTGGCCCTCGGGGTGGAGCGGTTCGGCGGGCTCGACTGCCTCTTCAACAACGCGGGGGTGGGCGGGGCCTTCGGGCCGATCGGCGAGACCACCGTCGAGGAGTGGGACTTCACCTTCGCGGTGCTGGTGCGGGGGGTGTTCCTCGGGATCAAGCACGGCGCGGCCCGCATGAAGGCGCAGGGCCGCGGCGGCAGCATCGTCAACACCGCGTCGATCGCGGGGATCGGCGGCGGCGCCGGGCCGCACGCCTACTCCGCCGCGAAGGCGGCGGTGGCCAACCTGAGCCGGTCGGTTTCCGCCGAGCTGGCCGCGCACCGCATCCGGGTGAACGCGATCGCGCCCGGCATGATCAAGACCCCGCTCGCCATGGGCCGCCGCGAGGAGGCCTGGGATCGCCTCGCGCGGGAGAAGCAGCCGTGGCCCGACCTCGGCCTGCCCGAGCACATCGCCGACGCCGCGCTCTTCCTGGCCAGCGACGACTCGCGCTTCATCACCGGCCAGGTCCTCGTGGTGGACGGCGGCCTCACCGCGATGGGGCCGGACCTCTTCGGGCACGAGGCGGGTAGCCGCCTGCTCCGGAAGGCCGGGCTCAATACCGGCTCGACCGGACTGCCCGGCGCGGTGCGCGAGGTGCAGAGCCCCTAGGTGGGTGCACGGCCGCTGTCGCCCCGGGGGATCGCGTGGGTCGGCACGCTCTGCGCGCTCATGGGCCTCGTGATCCTCTTCGTGGCCCTGGGCATCATCCCCACCGACGAATCGAAGTTCCACGCCCCGCACTGGGTGGTGGGCGCCGCCGGTCTTATGTTCTTCCTGGCCGGCATCGCGATCCTCACCGGGCCGCCCCCCGACACGCCGGAGGCGAGTCGCACCACCTGGCGGACCTTCCTGCTGGGCCTCGGCATCGTGGGCGCCCTGGCCGCGATCTTCAACTGGGTCGCGTTCGGGCCCGGCCCTCGGTCCTTCAGCGGCGGGATCTCGATCCCGTTCGTCTCGGTGTCCGGACCGCAGAGCGAATGGTCGGGCCGGGTCGCCTTCGGCGTCGCCGCAGTACTGATCGACGCGTTCGCGGTGTGGGTGATCGTCCGCGGCCTGCGGGACTTGCTTGGCCGCGGGCGGTGAGCGCGGTGGCCGGGCGCCGTCTCGCCAACTCCCCACGGCCGCGCTATCCTCGGCCCGACCCATCCCGACCCCGGGAGGACGCCGATGTCCCTACTCCGACGACTCGGCCCGCTGGTGATGCTCGGGCTGGCGCTCGCCCCGCCGGCCGCCGCGACGATCAAGGACTGCCGACGCTCGACCCCGCTGCCCGACGACGTCCGCCTGATCGCGCCCGCGTCGGACGTGCCGGCGAACGTGGCCCGCTTCGCGGGCGCCTGGAGCGGCGTGTGGCTGGATCCGGCGGGCGACGAGGTGCTGTGCCAGACGCTCGTCGTCGAGGAGATCTTCCCCAACGGCTACGCCCGGATCGTCCACAGCCGCTCCTCGTACCTCGGGTGGAACCTGTCGCACCCGACCTCCTGGCGCGCGACCGGCCGCGTGGCCGACGGCGTGCTCCGGTTCACGCTGCCGACACCGGGCCGGGTGGAGCTGACGTATCGCTTCGACGGCGACACGCTCGCTTCGACCGTCAGTGATCGACAGGGCCGCCACGGCACGCTGACCCGCCTCGACGAGTTGTCCCAGGTCGAGTGTGGGCGGGCGGAGCGCCGGGCCCCGGTGACGCCGCCCGGCGCCACGCGCGACCGATTGACCGCCCTGGAGCTGCTCGCGCCCTCGCTCCCGGCTCCGGGCCCCGTTCACAACGACTACTTCCGGCCGATCGGGGCGTGGGGCGCCGCGAAGCACACGCTCGCGGGCACGCTCACGATCGGGGCCGCGCCGATCTCCGCCTCGAGCCAGGGCTGCCCGAGCCTGCCGACGCCATCCCAGGCCGTGACGCTCGAGTTCTTCACCGCGGGCGAGCATCTCGTCCCGGTCAACCGCGACTTCGTGCCGCCGGCCGGGAGGCTGATCGTCTCGCCGGGACGGGTGTGGTCCGAGCCCGGCGACGGCGGCATGTCCCGTGCCTCGTTCCCGTTCATCCTGGTGAACCCGGTTCACAACGGGGCGCACAACGGCGTGGCCACGTTCCTCTTCGACGACACGCACGTGTCCGGGCTCCGCGTCCAGGTGGTGCAGGAGACGTCGGCGTGGGAGCGGCTCGATTTCTGGGGCCACCTGCCGCTGACCTACGTCCCGGGGCCGATCGCGAACGAGGCCGCGCTGCGCGCCGACTTCGCGGATGAGCTTCGTCGCCAGACGCCGATGCAACCCTGGGCCGCCCTGCCGGCCACCCCCGCGCTCGCGGCCTTCGACGGCGAACCCGCCCCGGCCGACATCAGCGCCAACGGCCTCGTGGTCGACGGCGTGCTCTACGTGCGCGGCTGCAACACCCGCTATGGCCCGTTCCCGTACTGCCGCGAGATGCGACACGGCGTGTTCTCGGTGACGAAGTCACTGGGCGCCGCGGTCGCGCTGCTGCGGCTGGCCCAGAAGTACGGCGACGCGGTCCTCGACGAGAAGCTGGTCGACTACCTGCCCCCGGGCAGCCAGCCGCACCCGGGCTGGGACGGTGTCACCTTCGCGGACGCGCTCGACATGGCCACCGGCATCGGGGACGAGGGGCGGGCGCGCGACGGGAGCACGTCCGCCGACGAGAACGGGCCGAAGATGCTCCGCTGGATCGTGAAGCGTCCCCTCCGCGAGAAGCTCGAGATCGCGCTCTCCTACGGCAAGTACCCCTGGAACCGCGGCGAGGTCTTCCGCTACAACACCACCCAGACGTTCGTGCTGGCGGTCGCGCTGGACACCTATCTCAAGCGCCGGGAGGGCCCGGACGCTCACCTCTGGGACATGGTGCGGACCGAGGTGTTCCGTCCCATCGGGATCCTTCACGCCCCGGCGATGCATACGATCGAGGCCGACGGCGGCCGCGGGGTACCCCTGCTCGGCTACGGCCTCTACCCGACCGTGGACGACATCGCGAAGCTGACCACGCTGCTGCAGAACGGGGGCCGGCACGAGGGCGTCCAGCTGCTGAGCGCGACGAAGCTGGCCGAGGCGCTGTACCGGACCGACCCGCCGAGCGGACTCCCGTCGGGCCTGCGAAATCGATTCGGCGCCGGGCGCTATCACCTGTCGTTCTGGTCCGTGCCCTATAAAACCAGCACCGGCTGCTTCTTCCAGATCCCCGAGATGATCGGATACGGCGGCAACCTCGTCGCCCTGCTGCCGAATCACGTCTCCGTCTTCCGGTTCGCCGACGGCTTCGATTTCGACGTCGAGGCCATGATCCAGGCCGGCGAGTCCCTCGGGCCCTTCTGCGCTCCCGTGGCCGCGCCGGAGCCCGCGCCCCCGCGCGTGGTCTTGACCGAGAGCGAGCTGGCCACCGAGATCGGCGGGCACGTCCTCGCGGTCGGGCCCCTGCGCCTCTTCTTCGCCGCGGGAGGCCGGCTCTACGGCGCGTCGGGAAAGGAGGTGGACGTGGGGACCTGGGAGATCTCGTCGGAGGGCCGGCTCTGCCGCCGCTGGCACGTCTGGGACCACGGCCGCGCGCGCTGCTACGTCGTGTATCGCAAGGACGATGGCTTCGAGCTCGAGGTGCCGGAGCGGTTCACCCGGGTCGTCGCGCGGCCCCATCCGGGCGGCTTCGACGAGTGAGCGGGCCGGACGGCCGGGCCGCCGTCTCCGTCAGCGCGCGGTGTGCCCGCCGTCGACGTAGAGCGAGGCGCCAGTGACGTAGGAGGCGTCGTCCGAGGCGAGGAAAAGGATGCAGGCCGCGACCTCGGCCGGCGTGCCCGCCCGCCCGAGCATGGTGCCGCGCCCGAACTCGGTCCGGAAGTCCTCCGCGGTCCGCCCCGCCGCGGCGGCCCGGCGCTCGTGGAAGCGGGTGAAGATCGGCCCGGGGCAGACCGCGTTGACCCGGATGCCCTCGGCCGCGTGGTCCTGCGCCATCGCGCGGGTGAGGCCGGCCACCGCAGCCTTGGTGGTGTCGTACTGCACCATGTGGCCCCCGGCCACGATCGAGCGAATCGACGCGACGTTCACGATGCTCCCGCCCCCGCCCTCGCGCATCAGGGGGATGGCCGCCTTCGCGCAGAACGCGTAGCCCTTGACGTTGACCGCGAGGATCGCGTCCCAGCTCTCCTCGCTCGCCTCCACAACCGTCTGGTAGAGCCGCATGCCCGCGTTGTTCACCAGCACGTCGAGTCGCCCGAATTCATCGCGCGCGGTCCGCACGAAGCGGGCCGCGTCGGCCTCGCGGCCGGCGTGGGTCTCGACGAACACCGCGCGGCCGCCCGCGGCCCGGATCTCCCCCGCCACCTGGCGGCCCCGCTCCGCGTCGATGTCGCCCAGCGCGACCGCCGCGCCTTCCGCCACGAAGCGGCGGGCGGTGGCCTCGCCGATCCCGGACGCCCCACCGGTCACCGCCGCCACCTTGCCGTCGAGACGCCTCATCGCGGACGCGCCGGTCAGCGCCCGAGCGCGGTGCGCATCACGGCCAGCCCCACCCGCAGGCCGACCGGCAGCCCGGCCTCGTTCATCTCGAACTCGGGCGCGTGGTGCGGGCGGGCCGCGCCGCTCGCCGACCCGATGCCGACCCGGAAGTAGCAGCCCGGTCGCTCGCGCAGGAAGAGGCTCATGTCGTCGCTCGCCATGACCACGCGCCCCTCGGTGACCGCCTCGTCGCCCAGCTCGCGGCTCGCGCACTCCCGCACGAACGCGCTCTCGGGCGCGGGGTTGACCACCGCCGGGCAGGAGCCGCCGTCCAGGCGCATCTCCGCCTCGGCCCGGTACGCCTGCGCGACGTGGGAGACGAACGCCCCGAGCCGCGTGATCAGGTGATCGCGCACCCCCGCGTCGAACGCGCGGATGGTCCCGCGCATGACGGCCCGGTCCGGCAGGATATTGCCCTTGGTGCCGGCGACGATCTGGCCCACCGTGAGCACCGCGGTCTCCTGGGCCGGGATCTCGCGGGACACGAGGCTCTGCATGCCGAGCAGGATGTTGGCCGCGGCGGTGATCGGATCGATCGAGAGGTGCGGCATCGCGCCGTGCCCGCCGGTGCCGCGCACCTCCACCGTGAAGGCATCCGCGGAGGCCATCGACGGCCCGGGACGCACCTGAACCTGCCCGACCCGCTGCTGGGTCGTGAAGTGCAGTCCGTAGATCTCCTCGACGCGCGGGTTCTCGAGCGCGCCGGCCTCGATCATCGGCCGGGCGCCGCCCAGCACCTCCTCCGCGGGCTGGAACAGGAAGACCGCGGTGCCGGGCAGCTCCGTGCGCCGCGCGGCCAGGATCTCGGCCAGGGTGATCCCCACCGCGGTGTGGCCGTCGTGCCCGCAGGCGTGCATCACCCCCGGCGTGCCGGAGGCGAAGGGCGCCTCGAGCAGCTCGGTGAGCGGGAGCGCGTCGATGTCCGCGCGCCAGGCCACGGTACGCCCGGGCCGGTCTCCGTGCAGCACGCCCACCACGCCGGTGCCGCCCACCCCGGTGCGGACCTCGAGTTTCGCCGCGTGCAGGCGCTCCGCGATGATCTCCGCGGTGCGCCGCTCCTGGTGGCTCAGCTCGGGATGACGGTGGAAGTCGCGGCGAAGCGCGAGCAGGTCGTCGGCGTGACGGATGGCCTCTTCACTCCACTCGGGGCGTGTCTTGCTCATCGGGCGGTCTCCCTTGCCGGACGGAAATTTCTGCGCGGCCCCTGATGCTGCCCCGAGCCGTGCGCGCTGTCAATCGTCCCTTTCGTTACCCACAATGCACCCCGCGGTCGCCATCCTGGGAAGGTCGCCGATGCGTACCCTCGATCGTAACTGGCCGTTTCCTCTCGTATTTCCCGATGGCCCGGCCCTTGCTCTCCCTGTACCGCCATGGATACCCAACAGCAGCAGCGCAGCCGCCGCGTTCACTCTCGTGCGGGCGTATCGTGGACCGCCTGGGTCACGTCCGGAAGCCGCCGAGTCCGTTGCCACACGGTCGATCTCAGCGTCAACGGGGCCAAGCTCAGGCCACGCGGCGAGATGCAGCCCGGCATGCCGGTGAACGTGCAGCTTTATCCGCCGGAAGGCAAGCCGGTCCACGTCGCAGCAGTCGTCTGGCGCGTGGACTCGGACGCGATGGCGCTGCTCTTCCTCAAGAGCATCCCGGTGCAGGCGACCGGCAGCAAGTCGTGGCAGGAGAACGGCCGCCGGGGCTGGAGGTAAGCTCCGCCGCGGCCTGGGCCCGGCGCCTCAGCTCACCCGGCGGTCGCGGCCCGCCCAGAAGGGCTCGCGCAGCTTGTACTTCTGCAGCTTGCCGGTCGCGGTCCGCAGCAGCGCCTCGCGGAACTCGATCGCGGTCGGGCACTTGAAGTGGGCCATGCGCCCGCGCGCGAAGTCGATCAGGTCGCGCTCGGTGGCCTGCTGCCCGGGCCGCAGGACCACCAGGGCCTTGATGGTCTCGCCCCACTTCTCGTCGGGCACCCCGATCACCGCCACCTCCGCCACCGCGGGGTGCTGGTAGAGACAGTCCTCCACCTCGATCGACGAGACGTTCTCGCCGCCGGTGATGATGACGTCCTTCTTCCGGTCGGCGATGACCGTATATGCTCCCTCCGCGTGCCCGCCGTCGCCGGTGTGGAACCATCCGTCCGCGAGGGCCTTGGCGGATTCCTCGGGCTGATTCCAGTAGCCCTCGAAGACGTGGTTCGACCGGGCGAGGATCTCGCCGCTCGGGTCCACGTCCATGCGCACCCCGACCGCGGGGACCCCGGCCCGCGAGAGCCGCTTCGCGCGCTCGGCCGGGTCGAGCTGGTCCCACTCCTGGGGCGCGCGGTTGATCGTGAGCAGCGGCGACGTCTCGGTGAGCCCGTAGATCTGGATGAACTCCCAGCCGAGCTCGGTCTCGACCCGCTCGATGGTCTTGGACGGCGGAGGCGCGCCGGCCACCACGACCCGCACGCGCCCCTTGCCGGGCACCGCCTCTCCCCGCTTGCGGCGGGCGCCCGCCGCGTCGAGGACCGCGTTGATCACCGCGGGCGCGCAGTTGAACAGGGTGACGCCCTCGGCCTCCACGCGGCGCAGGATCTCCTCGCCGTCGATCTTCCGGATGATGACCTGGCGGGCCCCCATCGCGGTCACCGCGTAGGGCATGCCCCAGCCATTGCAGTGGAAGCTGGGCAGGGTGTGCAGGTACACGTCGCGGTCGGAGACACCCACGTGCCACCCGAACGTCACCGCGTTGAGCCAGCAGCCCCGGTGGGTGAGCTGCACCCCCTTGGGCCGCGCGGTGGTGCCCGAGGTGTAGTTGATGGAGACGGTCGCGTTCTCGTCGGTCACCCCGAAGCGCGGGCGCGAGTCCCGGCGGTCGAGGAGCCGGGCGTCGCTCGCTGCGCCCAGGATGATGCGGTGCTTGACCGGGATCGCCCGCAGGCTCTCCTCCAGCTCGGGATCGATCAGGGCGACGGTGGAGCCGGAGTGCTCGATGATGTAACGGATCTCCTCGGCGTTGAGCCGGAAGTTGACCGGCACCAGGACCCGCCCGAAGACGCTCACCCCGAACAGGGTCACCAGGAAGCGGGCCGCGTTCGGCGAGACGATCGCCACCCGCTCGCCTTCGCCGACCCCGAGGTCGTCGAGCGCGGCGGCCATGCTCCGGCACATCGCCGCGAACCGCCGGTAGGTGATGCGGCCGAGCCCGCCGCCGGGCGGGTTGGGCTCGTCGACGATGGCCTCGCGCTCACCGTAGACGAGCTCGGCACGCTCGAGGAAATCGGCCAGGGTCAGCGGGATGATCATGTGGGCCTCCTGTGGACCCGAGAATCGGCCGAAACCCGGGGCCGCGTCAAGGCCTCCCCGGCGTCAGGAAGCCGCCGGGCGCGCCCGGGAGGCGGCGATGGCCGCGATGCCGTTGCACACGACGCGCGCGGCGGTCAGGGCGGCGACTCCGTTCGGGTCCCGCTCCGGCACGAACTCGACGAGATCGAACCCCACGATGGTCGCCTTGGCGGCCACCCCGTGGAGGAGCTCGAGGACCTGGTGGTACCAGAGCCCGCCCGGCACCGGCGCCATCACCGCCGGCATGATCGAGGGATCCAGTCCGTCGCAGTCGACGGTGATCAGACAGCGGGCCCCGACCGGGACCCGGTCGAGCGCGACGCCGATCCCGGCGCGATGCACCTCGGCCGCCGTGACGATCGACGCGCCCCATCCGCGCGCATCGGCGACCTCGGCGGCTCGTGCGCTGCCGATCCCTCGCAGACCGACCTGGACCATCCCCTCGATCCAGTCCATCTCCGATGCCCGCCGCATCGGGCTGCTGTATCCGAACCGCTCCCCACGAACCTCGTCTCGCCAGTCGAGATGCGCATCGACCTGGACGACCGTGAGAGGCCCCCGGCCGGCGAATGCTTGAAACATCGGAATCGGAACCGAATCGTCGCCTCCGAGCACCACCGGCACGACCCCCGCCTCGAGCAGGCGTCCGATCGCGCCCTGGATGCGCTCGCGCGTGCCGCCCGGATCGGACGGATCCCCGACCAGGTCCCCACAATCGACGACCGCGGACGGGCGCAGGCCCTCGAGGTCGAAGTCGTACTGCTCCGGCAGGGTGGCATATCCTTTCAAGATCGCCCGCAGCGCCCCCGGGGCGCCCGCGGAGTGGCTGGATTGTCCCACCGTGTACGGCGTGGCATCCGGGATGCCGAGCACCGCGATCGACGCCCCGGTCGGATTCGCGCACGCAGGGAAGCCCGCAAAGGTCGGCACGGTGATCGATGGTACGTCCCGACGAGCTTCCGCGGGGTGGAAACTATCTGCCCGGTGACCCGTCCCGGGGTGTACCGTCGGCTTGCTGACCGTCCCTCCCGGGACCGACGGTCGGGCGGGGAGGCACCTCCAGAGGAGCTGGCGGAGATGCCCTTACGCTCTTGGGTTCTGCCGCACGGGGCGACCGGGACCTCCCAATGCGGTAGGGACCGAGGAGCGTGCCCAGCCCGAGACGTCGACGACGCGTCGTGGTGGTTCATGTCGGGCGACGGATGCCTCGCGGCGTCTTTCGCGCGCTCGACGTCGAGCACGACATCCTCGAAGCTGCGGGCCTGCGTCGGGGGCTCGCTCTCCTCCGCGCCCAGACCGGGCGCGTCGATCTGGTCATCGTCATGGGCCTGACCCAGGCCGGCGGGACGCCCTATGCGGCGGGCGTCACGCTCCTCACCGACATCTTCAAGCACTGGCCCTGGATTCCGGTGCTCGTCTTCGCTCATCCAGGGCCGGGCACGGAGCTGCGGGCCGATGTACTCCTGAGCGGGGTCCGGGCCGTCCTCCCGCATCCCGCGTCCGGTCCCACGCTCAAGCGGGCCATCCGGCAGATCCTGAGCCGGGCTCCGACCCGGGATCCTCAGAACGGGGCGACGGCCATGAAGCGGGTGCGGGCGTTCCTCGACGACCACGACGACTCCCGGTACCGCCTCGCCGACCTGGCCCAGCGGGCCGGACTGAGCCGCTCGTATTTCTCGACCCGATTCCACGCGGTGCTCGGGATGTCGCTGCGCGAGTATCGGCGGACCCGGCGACTCGCCCGGGCCCACCATCTGATGATGACGACGTCGCTCTCGCTCGCGGCCATCGCGGCGGAGGCGGGCTTCTACGACCTGCCGCACTTGGACAAGGCGTTCCGCGGACGCCTGGGCATGGCGCCGAAGGAATTCCGGCGCGCCCTCACCGCCCGTCGCTAGCCGACGGCGGATGATTCCCACGTAGATTATTCCCTCCCGATCGGGCACGTCGCCTGGTCACGAGCGTCTCGACGGCAGCCTGAAGATGTCCGGGCGTGAGGTGGCTGTAGCGCGCCAGCAGCCCCAGATTGCTCCACCCGCCGAGCGCCATAATGGTGCGCGCGTCGACGCCGGCCATGGTGAGCCGGCTCGCCCAGGTGTGGCGATTCGCGTGCCACGTGTAGCCGGTGAGCTGAACGACCTCCTTCCCGGCCTCCATGAGGGCCGCCCGGGCGGCCTCCACGGCCCGCGGGAAGAAGTCGTCGGGCCGCGCGGGCGCATCCGGAAAGACGCCTTCACGAGGATCCCGGAGGCGCTTCCGCTCCGTGGCCAGATCGACCAGCAGCTCCCGCACGAGGGAGTTCATGGGCACGACGCGAGAGCGTCCGATGCACGGTCACTTGGGTGCGGCGCCGAGTTCAACCCGGAGGGTCACGCTGGACGATGTCGACGAGGACTTGCTGAAGTCAGCACTCCTCGCGTTCGAACACTATGGTCAACGGCTCGCAGATCATCGCGAGGCCCGCCCGCTGTGTGTCATGGCAGGTCCATGTCTTTCTGGCGATCGGCGCGGTGCCGGTGATCCATGGCCGCGTTTATCTTCTCGTGGAGCCACGCCGCATAGCTGGTCAATGCCGCGGACGCCGCCCACGCCAGCGCCACACGCCACGACCCCCATAGGAGCAAGCCCACCAACCCACCGAACCACACGCCCAGTACCGAAAGGAGAAGGACAGAGTGCACGGGCATGACGGGGGTCCTCCCTCCGGCGTTGTGATGGTTCACTCCACCTCCGGCCGTGCAGGATCGGAGGTCACAGTGCTATCCTCCTCGCCGTTATGGCTGCGCCGTGGGCGGTGTCATGCTCCTGCGGGTGGGTCGCGGTCGCCGAGACGCTCGACGAAGCCAGCGCGCTCGTCGAAGTCCATGCTGAGCAGGCCACCCGGAGCACCAGCCACGCCGTGACGATCAAGGGCAATGTAGACAATCGGCCGCGGCGCCGGCGACGGGGACCGCCCTCCGAGAGCGCCCCGATCTGACCCTATCTTGGGTTGTCCCTCGGGAGCTGAGAGAGGTCAACTCGCCGGAGCCGGCTCCTTGGCCGGATGCACGATCTGCGCTCCGCAGGAGCAGGTTAGCCAGACGTAGATCATCGTGAGCCCGTTGAAGGCTGTCCTATACGTGTGGTCTCGCCCAACGCGTCAAGGTCTTTTAGGATGGTTGGGGCGGGACCTGAACGAATAAACAATCCCTCTTTCGAGAACGCGTGCGCTTCCCCGTTGCCGATCAGGTAGTCGCAGTCTTGCCCGATCACGATTCGGTGGTCCGTCGCGAGCAGACTGAGCGGTACTAATGCGCCTTCGACGCTTCGGACGCGCAAGTGGAGAAATCCGACGTGGGCTGGTGGGAGCCGCTTGGCAGATGGCATAGGGCAACCTCTCTCGGGGGCGGCCCGCCTGCCTCTCCTCAGCGGGGGGCGCGACTATAACACGCCTCTGCCATTCGCGGTCCTAGCTGTTTGACCCTCCCCGTAGAATGGAAGTCATGACCACCCAACGTCTTTGCACCCGCGAGAAGTACAGCCAGAACGCCGCGGACACGGCATGGGCCTCGTAGAGTTGCGGGTGGCGCAGGATCGGGTCGCTTTGGGTGCCGACTGGCGACCACGATGCGAACGACAGTCAAGCTGATTGGCTTGCGGAAGCCAAACCCCTGGTTGCCTTTCGCGGTAGGCTTACCGGGGTGACACGTCACACGGCCGGTCGCAACGAGCTACGCGCCTTCATCGTTACTCATCGGCACTGCAACCACATGCGCGCGGACCTTGGGCACCAGGAACCGAGTCGGGTTATCAACTTTGGATTACGTGCCAGTGCGGCACCGAGTTTAAGCGTAGGGTGACCGCAGACGGCGATGGAGTTCGATTTGCCTTACTGGCGTTGTGAGGGACAATCTAGCGAGCCGTGAAGAAGCCCGGCCCACAATGGCGCGTCGCTTGTTCGTGTGGCTATGAACGGGAGGCTTCATCAGCCTGGGCCGCTACTGCGATTGCCCGTCTTCACGTCAAGCTGATCTTAGGTGCCCGACAGTCGGAACACACCTTCGCGATAGAAGAGCCACCGAGTGAGGACCCCGAGTCAGGACGGCTACCGTTGGTGTGAACCGCTAGTGGTCGTCAATCCACTTCTTTGCCATTAGCAGCGAGTACGTTACAGCATCATCCTCCGAATCGAACGACACTTCGACCGGCGCGCTCACGGATGTCTGATGGACCGTCCCGCCTTGATAGATGGACACAAGCGCCTTCGGTCGCCAGCGTTGGCCATCTGACTGGTACGCCTGAACCGCGATGAAGTGGCCACGATACTCGATATCGGGAGTCTGGCTCATACTGCCTGCCTCACTTTTGGCGACCTTCAGGCAGCCCAGAAATCCTCAGCAGCGTGCGGCTGGGTGGGCTGCTGACCGGATGGAGCGGACGACTCCCGGCCCCAACAGATCATGGCCGGGGGAGACAACTCCCAGCGACAAGGAAGCCCCTGACCCGCTCGCACTCACGGGCCCGCTCGGCATCTCTCTCCTCCCATGCCTTGCGGATCTCCTCCTGCCGGGGCGGCGATATCGAGCAGCCGTGGAGATTCCGGCCATGAGCAGCCCGACCAGGATTCCGGGAAGGTTCTCCCTCACTACTCGATCACCTGATCCGTACGAAGCAAGAGCGCCGGCGGGATCGTCAGGCCGAGGGCTTTGGCGGTCATGAGGTTGACAACGAGGTCGAACTTGGAGGGTTGCTCAACGGGGATGTCCGCAGGCTTAGCGCCCTTGAGGTCACCCCCGGGGTCGTGGGTGATGACGTCGCGAGAATCCCAATGACGGGGACGCGTTTCGGAGTCTGGCCGTGCGCGGCGAGCGGCGGGGCGAGGAGGCCGCTCGCCAGGGTGTCGAGAAACGCTCGTCGGTCCACCACCAAGCCCTCACTTGGCCGCATCGTTTAGGAGGGACGGGGCGGGGCGGCCAGCAGCGACCTTACTACAGCCGAGTCACGTGCAGGAGTCAGGCAGGGCAGCCGCCGGGGGAGGCGAACTAGCCGATGGACGACTTGGCGCCGCAGGAGCACGCTAGCCAGACACACGCGCCGTCCCTCCCGCCATCCGGATCACCGCACCGCCGGTGCTCAGCGACAAAGGCCACCAAGGCGGTGAGCACGTCCGGCATGGGGCGCGGAGCGTAGCACGGTCCAGTTGTCCGGTGGAAGAGCCCGAGGTGGCGGCCTATCGATGGACAGCCGAGCGCAAGCAGCGGCTCCCCATTCGGCGTACACTTCCCTCAGATCCACGGAAGTGAGCGGGAGGCGGTCATGAAGAAGATCCTCAGTGTGGCGCTCGTGGCTACGCTCTTCCTCGCCCTCGCCGTTCCCGTCTCTGCTGGGAGTGGGCATGGCGGAGGGGGCCGCGGCGGCTTCCACGGTGGGGCCCGTGGCGGATCTCGCGGCGGATTCCATCACGACGGCTTCCATCGCTTCGGCTGCTGCTTCGGCCCCGCCTTTGTCGGTGGGGTCTTCGTCGGCTCCGCCCTCGCTTACCCGTACTATGCCTATCCCTACGCCTATCCCTACGCGGCGTACCCGGTCTATCCGGACCCCGTCTACGTCCCGGCGCCGGTCTATCAGACGCAAGTCTCCGTGGCGCCCTCAGTCCAGCGGGACGTCTGCTACACCGGCGGCTGCTACCACCTGCAAGGCGATGGAGTGACGGTCGCCTATGCGTGGATCTGGGTGCCGGCCGCGCCGCCACCGCCCCCAGCTCCACCGGACCGGTAACGGCACGCTGGAATTCGCCCCTCCCCCGGCGCGCCCGGACGGCCTGTCGCGTTTGCGCCGGTGCTGGGGGAGGTGACGTAATTGCTCGCGGTCTACTTTGATAAGACCGGCACACACGCGCAGTCATGCAGTGAGGCAGGATCTCCCGCATGCGCCAGCGTACGTGGATGGCGGGGCAGCCGCCCTGATGCGAGCGGTATGGCCTGTCCCTTTTGCGATCGCCGCCCTGCTCTCTCTCGCCGGCTGCTCCGCCGGCGTGCTCGCGATCTGCACGTCCGCCGGCGGCACGTATGCAGCAGGGACCTGCACTCGCTGGAGTGCGGGGCAGCAGGCAGCCGAGCAGCAGTGCGAATCCCACGGAGGCGTGTACCTGGGAGGCCAAGACATCTGCGTGGTCGGCGCGGGCGGGCCTTAGACGATGCTGATGAGGACTTGCTCAAGTCGACGCTGCTGGCGTTCGAGAACTGGGTGTCGAGGAGGAATGGCGTCGGAGCACGTGTTTCCGCCCCTTCCACCGGCTTCACTCGATCGAGACGACAGCGTGGCCTACCTCATCGGGTTGCAGGCGAAGCGGAGGGGATGCCGACGACGACCTTGCTCCGCTCGGCGGCGCGGCGGCAGCTCTATAGTGCGAGTTCGGACCGTCGGCCCTACTGCCTCACAACCATGCCTCGACTGCAGCAACCAGGACGAGCAGGACGGCGAGGGCGAAACAGAAGCCTACGGCGGTGGCCTGGGCAATCTGGTCCGGCTCGAATTCCGGATCCTGTGTCGGGATCATCATGTCGCCGGTGTACACCCGTCCCGGGGTCGCGTCGAGTACTTCTAGCCATTCTGCGCGCCCCCAGGTGGACTACGACTTGTCCTTCGGCTCCCACCCACGCTCCCCTTCCCGGTACTTCGGCTGCTTGACCTTTGAGATGTCCACCCAACTAGCACAGGAACTAGCTCGCCCCGCGGCCATCGCTCACGACGCAGCGGCGCCACGTGGTTGACGGTCCTTGGCAGTTCTCGTTTCAGACGGCCGCGTCAACCGACTGAATTCCTTCCATTCTGCTCGCTGGTGTGCGTCTTGCTGCCGCCCTGAGTGGCGGTGTCCGCCGATGGGGGTGGCGCAAATGACGCGCTTGGCCATGCTGCGGTTGGTCGTACTCGGAAGTCTGGCCGGCTGTACGACGTACCGGACGATGGACGGCGAGGCGGTAGGCCGAATGTCGCTCCAATTCGTCGGGCTCATCGTCATCGCTTTTCTGCTCTATCTTGGCCTGAGCAGCGCCATCGCGCGAATCTCTCAACGGTCGCGCCTGATGAAGCTAAAGCAGGCCATGCGCCATAGGCCCCGGCGGATACCGCAGATTCGGCGCTGATCACGGTCTCGCTCCTGTCTGCTGCACTCCCCATCCATCCCGGACCCGCCCGTGCCCGCACTAGTTCAAACGCGGAAGCTGGTCGAGGACGAGACGGGCGCGGCCACGCTGCTGGCCGTTCCCACCCGCGCTGATCGCGGCCTATCGCCTGGGCGTCGAGGGCAGGAAATGAACCACCGCCGTCTCCAGGTCGTACATCGCCCCGGCGATCTTAACGGCGCCGATGGTCTCGAGCTCGGCGATGACTGCACTACGGCTTCGGATCTCGGCCATGGTGAGCTCGACATTCTTTCGCGCCACCGCGTCGACGAAGCCGTAGTTCTTCGCGGAGCGCTCGCCCTGATACGAGGTGGCATCCACCGCCGGCTGGATCTTGGCGAGCAGGCCGGAGAGGTTGCGGTGTGGCCCATGACCAGCACGACCTTCGCGCCGGATAACTTGCAGGCGAACTCCATGCTGCCAAGGGTGTCGTCGTTGGCGACGTTGCCGGCTACGCGGGTGTTGAACACGTCGCCGATGCCGAGGTCCATGATCGTCTCGGCAGGCGCGCGAGAGTCGATGCAGCTCAGGAGCACCGCGGCCGGATACTGTCCCCTCGCGCTCGCTTTCTGCTGAGCCAAGTAGTCCTGCGTTGTCTTGTGCCCCATGCGGAAGCGCTCATTGCCGTTTTTCATGAGCTGGATGATCTCGTCCGGCGTCAGCTTGTCGCGCTGCGCCTTGGTCAGTGCGGCTGCCCAGGCCATCCGGCCCGGGAGCGCGGACCCAACGAGCGCGACCGCGCCGGCTACGCCGGCGGCTTTGAGGAATGCCCGCCGGCCGAGACCCTCCCGATTGCGCATATTGATTCTCCTCGATGAGGCTTGTTGTCAAACCGCCCTACGACGCCAGCCCCAATGCCCTAGCAGTCGTCGGCTGTAACATTCTAGGCTAGCACGCCCGCAGCGTCACTCGACCCGTTCATCATCATGGCCTTGCCCGGCGCGTTCTGCGGCACCACGCCGAGCGTGCCCGCCCTCATGGGCGCGATCATGAGCGTGGGCGTGGCCACCGCGGACGCGCGCGCCGCCGCGCTCGCGGCGGGCGCCACCCGCCTGCGCCCGGTGCTGATGACCGCGCTGGCCATGATCATCGGCATGCTGCCGATGTCGCTCGGGCTCGGAGAGGGCGGCGAGCAGAACGCCCCGCTCGGCCGCGCGGTCATCGGCGGGCTCGCGGTGGCCACGTTCGCCACCCTGTTTCTCGTCCCGGTCCTCTACAGCCTTCTCCGCCGCCGGGCCCCCCGCGCGAGGACTTCCTCGGCGAGCCCGAGACGGACACGCAGGAGCCGCGTCATGCCTAGGACTCGAACCACGTGGGCCGCCCTCGCCGGGCTGGCCATCCTCGCCGGGCTGCTCGTGACCAGGTTCGTGCCGCGCATGCGGAAGGACACCGAGCTGGTCGATCTCAACCTGCCCAGCAGCATCCAGGCCAGCGAGGAGACCGCCATCTACGCGCGCAGCAGCGGCTACGTGCGCGAGCGCTACGTCGACGTCGGCGATCGGGTGGCGGCCGGGAAGGTGCTCGCCCAGATCGACACCCCGGAGCTGGACCAGGAGCTCGTCCAGGCCCGCGCGACGCTCCAGCAGGCGCGCGCCTCGCTCGACCAGGCCCGAGCTAACGAGACCTTCGCGGGCGCGCCCGCCGACCGCTTCACCCCGCTCGAGCAGGGCGGGTTCGTGGCCCACCAGGACGCGGACGAGAAGCGCACCGGGCTCGCCTCCGCCACCGCGACCACCGCGGCGGCCCAGGCCAACGTGGACGCGATGCAGGCCAACATCGCCGCGCTCGAGGCGAGCGTGGAGGCCGCGCGGCCCCGCCCGCTGAACCGGCCGCGTTGACTCGAGCCCGGCCCTGGGCGCACCATGTCGCATGGCGGCGCGCCCAGGGGCCGAAGCGTGAACCCCGACGTGGTCCGCGCCATCGCCGGCCTGAGGGCGGGCGACGTCCTCTCGGCCGGGCAGGCCGCCTTCTTCGACCGCGTCGCCCGGCGCGGGGTCGTGTCCGTTCGCTTCGAGATCCGGGCGCTCCTCTACGCGGGGGTCCTCCTGCTCACCGCGGGAGTCGGGGTCCTCGTCGCCCAGCACCAGGATGAGATCGGCCCGCTCGCCATCGCGACCGGCATCGCCCTCGCCGCGGCCGGCAGCTTGATCTGGGTCACCCGTCGGGCCGCCCCCTTCTCGTGGGGCGAGGCCCCGTCCCCGAGCCTGGCCTTCGACTACGTGCTGCTCCTGGGCCTGCTGCTCGTCGCGGCGGATCTCGCCTACGTGGAGATGCAGTTCACGGTGCTCGGCGCGCACTGGGCCTACCATCTCCTGATCGTCGGCGTGCTCTACCTGCTGGCCGCCTACCGCTGGGATTCGCGCACCGCGCTGGGCCTGGCCCTCGCCACGCTGGCCGCGTGGCGCGGCCTCTCGCTCAGCCTGGTCCCGGCCGCGCTCGGCCTCGGCGTCGCCGCCGACCTGCGGGCCAGCGCCATCGTCCTGGGCGCGCTCTACGTGGCCGCCGCCGCCCTCTCGGCCTGGCTCGCGCGCAAGGCCCACTTCGAGGAGGTCTTCGCCAACGCGGGCCTGCTGCTCTTGCTCGGCGGGCTCCTCTCCGGCGTGCTCGACGACCGCGAGGCGTGGAGCGTGTGGCTCGTCGCGGTGCTGCTGACCGCGGGCGGCGTCATGGCGGTCGCGCTCCGCCTCGGCCGCTCGCTCTACTTCGCGGTCGGCCTCGTGGCCGCCTACATCGCGCTCGTGCGCCTGCTCTTCGAGCCCTTCCGGTACGGGCAGCACGCCGACAGCATCCCGCTGCTTCTCGCCGCGCTGCTCGGCTCCGCGGTGCTCGCGCTGATCTTCTGGGCCCACCGGCGGATGCGGGAGCGATGAGGCCGGAGGCGATCGCCTGGGAGCGGGCCGCGGAAGTCCACGCGGCCGCGCGGGGCTGGCGGCGGGCCGGGGCCATCGACGAGGCCACCCTCGAGCGCATCCGCGAGGCGTTCCCCGATCCGTGCGTGACGCCCGGGGCAGTGTGGCGCGTGCTGACCGGAGGCATGGTCGCGGCGATCGTGCTCTGCACGTTCGTCGCGGTGGCCCTCGGGCTCTGGCGCAGCTCGACCGCGATCCAGATCCTCCTGTTGCTCTGGGGCGCGGCGTGCCTCGTCGTCACCGACGTGCTCGAGGCCTCGCCCCGCTCGGCCCGCCGCGGGGCCGCGGGCGCGACCTCCCTGCTCGGCGTGGGATTCTTCCTGCTCGGGCTCGGCCTGTTCCTGGTCGAGAGCGTGAGGCTCCACGTCGACGACGCGATCGACCTGCTCCTGGTGGCGGCCGTGTGCGCGTGCGCCCTCGCGGCCTGGCGCTGGGGCAGCCCACTCTTCGCGGGGCTCGGCGGCGTCGCGCTCTTCTGCTACCTGGCCCGGCTGCCGAACGGGCGGATCCTCTGGCTCCTGGCCGGCGCGGCGCTGACCGGGCTCTGGGCCTGGCGGCTCGACGAGGCCCGGCTCGCCCCGTCCCACCGGATCGGCGCCGCGGTCCTGACCGTGGTCGGGATCGGCGCGGTCTACGCGGCCGCGAACGTGTACTCGCTCGACGAGGGATCTCTCGAGCACCTCGCCCGGCTCGCCCCGAGCCGCGAGGACCTGCCGCGGGGCGCGCGTCTGGCTGCGGCGGTGGCCACCGTGCTCCTGCCCCTGGCGGTGCTCGCGTGGGGCCTCCGGACCCGCCGGACCTTCGTCCTCGACACCGGGATCGTGCTGCTCGCCCTGTCGCTCGTCACCCTGCGCCAGTACGTCCACGTGGCACCGCTCTGGGTCGTACTCATCCTCGCGGGCGCGCTGCTCGTGGTCCTGGCGCTCGTCGTCGAGCGGGCCCTGCGCCGCGCGCGAAGCGGGGAGATCGCGGGATTCACCGCCGACCCGCTCTTCTCGGACGAGCGCCGGCAGCAGATCCTCCAGGTCGTGCCGGTGGTGGCCGCCTTCACCCCGGCGGCGCGCGCGCCGGGGGCGGACCCCGGCTTCGCGGGCGAGGGCGGCCGGTTCGGCGGCGGCGGCGCGCAGGAAAAATTCTGAGGAGCCCGAAGGAGGGCGAGATGAAGTTCGGCATCCACATCGGTCACATGGGCGGTCCCCTGGACGAGATGCGCAAGCTGTGGAAGTTCGCCGACGCGCAGGGCTTCGACTGGTTCTCGGTCTCCGACCACTTCCAGGAGTCGCCGCCGCGCGGGGGCGACATGGACTGCTACGAGGCCATCGCGACCCTGACCGCGGCGGCCATGGACACCCGGAAGATCCGGCTCGGCAGCGGCGTCTACTGCGTCGCCTACCGTAACCCCGGGCTGCTCGCCAAGTCCCTGACCACCATCGACCATCTCTCCCACGGCCGCGTCGACTGCGGCCTCGGCGCTCGACGCCCCCAACAACCCGAAGCCGCTCCAGCCCCGCATCCCGATCTGGATCGGCGGCCGCGGCGAGAAGCGCACTCTCCGCGCGGCCGCGAAGTACGCCGACGGGTGGAACGGGGCCTACATCGGTCCGGAGGACTGGACCCACAAGAGCGCGGTGCTCGACCGGTGGTGCGAGACGGAGGGGCGCGACCCGAAGACGATCATGCGCACCGTGAACCTCGGCTTCTATCTGGGCGCCGACGCGCGGGGCGCCGCGCGGGCCGAGGAGGTCTTTCGCCGCCACTGGGGCGGCAGCCCGGACCGCGCCGACCGCACCGGCTACCTGCGCGGCACGGTCAAGGACGCGCGGGCGATGGTGGACCAGTTCCGGGCGCTCGGCTGCACCCGGCTCTGCATCGCATTCCGCGAGGGGCCGTACGACTGGGACGCGCTCCACGCCTTCGCGTCCGAGATCGTGCCCGCCCGCTGACCAAAGGAGAGCTCATGCTCAACCCCGGAGACAAGGCCCCCGACTTCGTGGGGCGCGATCACAACGGACAGACCGTGAAGCTGGCGGACCTCACGGGCAAGACGGTCGTGCTCTGGTTCTACCCCAAGGCCGACACCCCCGGCTGAACCGCGGAAGGTTGCGGGTTCCGCGACCTGAAAGCCGAGTACGACCGCAAGAACGCCGTGATCCTCGGCGTCTCCTTCGACACGCCGGCCGAGAACCGGGCGTTCGCCGAGAAGTTCCACTTCAACTTCCCCCTGATCTGCGACACCGACCGCACCATCGGTACCGCCTACGGGGCCAACGCCGATCCGGCCAAGGGCGCGCAGCGCGTCGGGGTCGTCATCGGTCCCGACGGCAAGATCAAGGAATGGCACGCGCGCGTCGATGCGCGGGCCTGGCCGGCCGCCGTCGTCGGCACGCTCTAACCCGAGGAGGATCGCGATGGCGGGCAAGAGATCGAAGAAGAGGACCGGCGGCAAGACTGGGCTACGGCACGGCAGCCAGATGATGCAGTCGGACCAGCCGCGCCGCATCGAGATTCACGTGGCGCCGCCCCGGAAGGCCGAGCGGCAGCACGCGAGGCCCGGAGCCGGCATCAAGCGCTCGCGGGCCGCGATGCTCAAGAAGCCGCGCTAACGCCCGGGCGCGACGCTCAGCCCGAGTGGCAGCACTCCCCGTTCGGAGTGGACGGGGGCACGTCGAGGCCGGGGTTGCGGTCGAAGAAGCCGACCGGCTTGAGCATGAAGCCGATGGTGACCACCGGCATCACCGGCCAGTCTTCGGGGCGGACCACGTGGTGCGCGCCGAAGGTGTACCAGACCACCAGGTCGGTGCTCTCGAGCGGAGCGTCGTCGGCCACGTAGCTCGGCAGGCCGGCGCCGCCCGGGTGCTGGTTCGGGTACTCGCCCGCCGCGTACCGCTCCCGCGGATCGTGGCGGGTCACCCAGAGGTGGCGGGTCATGAAGCCGGCGCGCCGGGTCACCGAAGCCTCCGGCCGCGCGAACGGCAGCACGTTCTCGCCCGGCATCAGCTTGTAGGCCACCGGCTCCCCCAGCCGGTTGCGCACCTGGGGGTTGGCGATCTTCCAGAAGCGGCCCGCGAGGGGATCGGCGATCCGCTGGGCTTGGGCCTCGGACCGCAGCAGCGTCGACTCGGCGTGGAACGCGTTGGCGTGCGGGTTCTCGGGCCCGGGGGCGTCGGCCACCGTGTTCACCTCGTAGACCGAGTTCTCGAGCCCATCCACCATCATGTCGAGACGGGCGCTGAAGAAGTGCTGGTGGATCGGCCCGTAGACTCCGGGGGCGACCATCTCGCCCCATCGCGGCTTGTCGCCCGGCCGCTCGGCTCCGTTCGAGATGATGCCGGTCAGCTTGACCTCGAGCTGGATGGTCCCGTCCTGGTAGAAGTACCAGTAGAAGCCGTACTCGTAGTTGCCGACGGTGGAGATCGACGACACCACCAGGCGGCGCGAGCGGCGCACCTCGGTGGTGCCGAGGCGCCAGTCGACGTGCTTCCACAGGATGCCCGCGTCCTCCTCGTGGATACAGATGGCGTTGGGCAGGGTCACCGCGCGGCCCCGGCCGTCGTTGACCACCGCGTCGAGATAGGCGATCTCGCCCAGGCAGTCGCAGCCGTTGACGAGCGCGTTGGCCAGGGTGCCGATGCCGTACTCGCCCACGTCGAAGGCGTTGCGGTGGAAATAGGTCGGGCGGGGATCGCCGTAGGGCACCACCATGTCGGCGATCGAGGCCCGGTAGAGGACCGGGCGCTCACGGCCCTGGTCCGCGTAGGACACGGTGTGGATCACCAGCCCCTCGCGCGGGGTGAACCCAACGCGCAGCCGCCACTTCTGCCAGGTGAGCTCGTGGCCCGCGAGAGTGAAGCTCGGGCCCTCGGGCTGGCGGATCTCGAGGGGCTTGAGGCCGGTGCGCGTCCCGGTCGCCTCCGCCGAGTAGTTGGCATCCTCCGACGGCAGCGGGACGACGCCGTCGTCCTCGACCGCGACCACCTTCATCTCGTTGAGATCGACGACGGTGAGCAGGTTGGCGACCGGGCGGGCGTAGCCGTTGTC
>WNFF01002086.1_pt1 | contig 23695 bp, 25 predicted proteins | sample 5400441 | NCBI WGS metagenome assembly WNFF01 (sample SAMN13153345, study PRJNA577476) | soil metagenome | isolation source: 120 cm saprolite under Douglas fir tree site 2 hole 3 replicate 1 | place: USA:California | collected 2015-04-18
CGAAGCGACGGCGAATTTGGATGCGGCGACCGAAGCTGCAATTGGCGATACTCTGGCCGCGCTCAGAGGGAAGAAGACTATAATCGCGATCGCACACCGGTTACAGTTGGTCAGAAATTGTGATCGTATTTACTTGTTGACGGAAGGCCGATTACGGAATTCGGGGTCCTATTCCGAGTTGCTCTCGAGCGAGCCTGCATTTCCCCAATTCCAGGAATTTTCAACTAATGTAGCAGGGACGTGATTTATTGGCGCAACCGCCTGCGGCAGCAACGAGGCCGCGGTTAGCGGCGTGGTGGCAATCGATCATGCCCTCCTACCGACAAAATGAACAAAATATATAGCGCGTCCCAACAGTGTTATCATTGCGCTGGTAAAACACGAGATTGGACTCGAAGCTGAATACGGACAATATTTTGTGACGCTAACCGGGGCGGCGAATCTTGTGGCGGCGGATTTAGTACACATACGTACGAACGGGACGCGCTTGAGCGCCCTCGCAGAAGCCATCTCGCAGAACCCCGAAGTTAACGACGCATACGTGGCGCTCTTCGGCGCTGTGCGGCTGAGTCCCGCGCTCGTTTCTGGTAAGTCGATCCTGGTAACCAGCACAGCGCCTGGAGAAGGTAAAACCACGGTGGCTTCGTGTCTGGCGATCACTGCCTCCCTCGCGGGTCAGACGGTCCTTCTGATCGACGGCGACCTGCGACAGTCGGCATTAGCTTCGGCAGTCGGAATCGCCGGCGCTATCGGGCTGACTGAAATCCTGTTCGGCGAGGCAGTGGTCACCGAGGGCATCCATCCCCTGACCCTGTTCGGGCGCTCGCCACGGGCCGCTCTCGTCAACGTCATGGCCGGCGGGAAGAAATCTCCAATGGTTCTCCCGGCCGTGGATTGGCCGAAGGCGCGAACCGCCTTCCAGTCAATTTCGCAGAAGTTTGACGTGGTATTACTGGATTCACCCCCCATTTTGGCGGCTAATGACGCGTTGCTCCTCGCGAGCGTCGTCGACGCGGTCCTGCTGGTCGTCGGCGCGGGAAGTGCCAATCTCGACGAACTACGGCGGGCCAAGGAATTGTTGGAGCAGACCGGCACTCCGGTGATCGGTGCCGTCCTCAATCGGTTTGAACCCAAGATTCACGGCCAATCGAATCAGCCCTATCGCGGCTATTACCGCCGCTCGCAACCATGATCACCGCACAAGCCAGCGAGGGCGCGCCGGAACCCGGCATCGCGCTCTCCATAATCATAGTGACGTTCCAGGCGCGCGACGTTGTCGTTGATTGCCTAGAGTCGATTTGCCGAAACCCGCCGCGCGAGCCACATGAGGTCATCGTCGTCGATAACGGATCGACGGACGGAACGAGCGATATCCTACGTTCACGCTTTCCAGAATTTCGTCTGGTTCGAATCCTGATCAATGGCCCTTATGCCGTCGCGAACAATGAGGCTTTGGCGCTGGCTCGCGGCCGCTACTTATGTCTGCTCAACAACGACACGATTGTGTTGCCGCAGGCGTTTGACCGCATGCTCGCATTTCTGCACGATCACCCCGAAGCCGGTGCGGTCGGGTGCAGGTTGCTCAATGAGGACGGGACGATACAAGTGTCGGTCAAGTCGCTACCCACCGCGGCTTCGGCGCTGTTTGGCGCCAGATCCATAATCACTAATCTATTTCCGCGTAACCGCTATGCGCGCAAGCAGTTGCTGCACCTCGATTGCGACATGATGACGCCGCTCGTAGCCGGATATATTTCGGGTGCCGCCTGCATGCATCCGCGCGAAGTCGTCGACAAGGTTGGCGGACTTGACAAACGGTTCTTTTATTTTGTCGATGCCGATTATTGCAAGCGGGTTGCCGACGCTGGGTACAAATGTTACTACCTGCCGACCGCAACGATTGTTCATTTGAACCATAAGGGAGGCTCGCGGGCCAGCCTTAGGGAACGAGTCCGCCGTGTGGTGGACTTTCATGTCAACGCGTACATCTATTATCGCAAGCACGTTCAACAGTCGCCGTGGAGCATGATGCATGTGGTTGCCGTAGGCGGTCTCTTCGCGCGCTTTCTGGCGGCGCTCATAGTCCAGGCCTGCGCAGAGGCCCGTGGTGTGTTCGGATCTCGTTTGACGCGCTATAGGCCGGTTCAGTGATACGCAATTACGCGCAACTTCAGTTATATTGAATCGGGCGGCGGACACTTGTCGCCTCGCCAGGGGTAGAGAGACCGAGTCGCGTCGCTGAGTAGCGTACATGAGAGTTCTCGCTCATATACATACATTCAACGACGCCGACATAATCGATCGAACGCTCGATGCTGTGCAGACTCAAACCCGGCCGCCGGACGCCGTCCTACTCGTCGATAATGCCTCTACTGATGGAACTCTGGACCGCGTGTTCCCCGAGCGTGTCAGGGTAATCCGCAACCCGGAGAATCTCGGCACGAGCGGCGCAGTGTGGATCGGTTTTAACCATGCCTTGGAGCATGCCTTCGACTGGATGTGGATCCTTGATGCCGACAGCGTCCCCGAGCCGGACGCACTGGAGAGATTGCTGGAGCTGTATGCTAGTTGGCCCCAGGACCTGCGGGAGGAGACCGCGTTTATCGCGTGTCTGCCGCGCGATCAACCGGACGGGCGTCCACGCTACGGTCGGATCTTCACGCGGCACGGACGCTTACTTCTCACTCCGGCGCCCGTACCGCGGTACTACCAGTGTCATATCACGATATGGTCTGGCTGCTTGTACCGTCTTGGGGCAGTTCCGCGGATAGGACTCCCCAATCCGGATTATGTTCTCGATAGGGGGGAACTCGAATACGCCTACCGCGTGATGAAAGCCGGCTACAAGGGCTTCATCCACCAGGACGCCGTCATTCGCCATAATATTCGTGGTACGCCCATCCCAAAAGGCCTGAAAGACGGACCAAAACGCCTAAAAATCGGACCAATCACGCTAGAGTTTGACGCAAGCCCGCCCATCCGATGCTATTACATTTGCCGTAACACCCTTTATTTCACGCTGTACGATCTCGCCGAGGGGCGCTTCGCGATGATGCGCGAGTTATGGCGCGTGCGTTCCAGGCCGGGCCGCAGTTTGATGAGCGGGATCGCTTGGCAAACCGCTCTGTATACATTGAACTTCGTGCTGCGCCCGCGCACTCAGGGAGCGCAGATTAGAGCGTGCTTGCGCGGCATCTGGCACGGGGTGACCGGCAATATCACCGCGCGCTATTAACGTCATGCGAGTTTTAGCCCACATTCACACCTTGAATGCCGCCCATGTCATTGATCAGGCGCTCGATGCGATTCAACGTCAAACCCGGCAGCCTGGTGCGATCCTAATCGTCGACAACGGTTCTACGGATGGAACCTTGAATCGGAGGTTCCCGGAGCAGGTCACGGTCATTCGCAATCCGTTGAATATTGGGGTGAGCGGCTCCATTCGGGTCGGTTTTTCCCATGCCCTAGGCCAAGGCTTCGACTGGATCTGGGTCCTTGATGCCGACGCCGTACCCGAGCCGACGGCGCTGGATAAGCTGCTGGAGCTGTATGATGGTTGGCCACAGGATCTGCGAGACGAGACTGGCTTTATCGCGTGCCTGCCTCACGCAGAACCAGATGGAGTTCCCCTCCACGGTCAACTTTTCACGAGACACGGACGCTTCGTTGTCTCGCCCGCACCGGGGCAACGTTACTACCCGTGTCAGCTCACGATCTGGTCTGGTTGCTTGTACCGCGTGGCGGCTGTCCGCCGGATAGGACTCCCCAACGCGGACTATTTCATGGATCGCGGTGAACTCGAGTACGGGTACCGTATGATGAGGGCCGGCTACAAAGGCTTCATCCACCAGGACGCCGGGATTCGCCAGCACGTGTCTATCTTCTCGGAGTCGAAACGCCTGAAAGTCGGGCCGTTGAATTTGACATTTTACGAGCTGCCGCCCCTACGGTGCTATTACACGCTACGAAATACGCTTTATTTCGCATTGTACGATCAGGCCGATGGGCGCCTGGCGAGGCTTCGCGAGTTGTGGCGTTTACGCTCTCGGCCGGGACGCAGCTTCATGAGTGGGATCGGTTGGCAAGCCAGTCTGTTTACGCTGAATTTCGCGATTCGGCCGCGCAACCACGGGGAGCACATCCGTGCGTGCTTGCGCGGCATCTGGCACGGAGTGACCGGCAACATCGCGGCACGCTATTAGAGCCGATGCGCGTTCTGGCCCATATCCACACGATGAACGATGCCGCGGTTATCGAGCAATTGCTCGACGCGCTTCGGCGTCAAACCCGGCCGCCCGATGCGATCGTACTCGTCGACAACGCTTCGACCGATGGGACTCTGGACCGAGCCTTATCTGAAGCCGTTACGGTCGTACGCAATCCCAAAAACCTTGGCACTAGCGGCGCGATTCGGATCGGTTTCGCCCACGGCTTGGAACATGGCTTCGACTGGACCTGGATCTTTGATGCCGACAGCGTGCCGGAGCCCGACACGCTGGAAAAACTGCTGACCTTTTTCGAGCGTTTGCCACCCGCGAAGCGAGAGCAGGTCTGCTTTCTGGCTGGCTTGGCTCTTACCGCAGCGCGCGAGGTCAAAGAGCCGCCGATAAGTCTCGAGGGCGGGAGGATGAAGCGTCTGCCGGTTGTGAGCGTTGAAGAATTCACCCAGTGCGATTGCTCGCTGTGGTCCGGCTCGCTCTTTCGGATGGCGGCGGTTGCGCGGATCGGTCTGCCGTCGGCGGATTATATGCTCGACGTAGCCGAGGTCGAGTACGGTTACCGTGCCCGGCAGCTCGGCTTCACCAGCTACATCGTCCACAACGGCGTCATCCACCATGACGTAGGACGCACCCCCAGGACCGCACGGCCGCTCTATCGGTTTGGTCCGAGCAGCCTCGGTTCTTATGAGTTTCCTCCGGCCCGCTGCTATTATTGCGCGCGAAACTGGATCTATTTCTGGCTGCATCAGTGCACGACCTGCTCAATGACCCGCGCGCTGCGTGCCGTCGCTAAAACACTCGCCTTTACCATGGGGTTTGCCGTCCGACCGATCAGCTACCGCCGTCAACTGATCGCGTGCCTGCGCGGCATCCGCGACGGCTTAACCATGCATATGGAGCGTCGGTATTGAGCACAGCAACCCGGAGTCTATGAGCATAGCTTTGATATGCATGGTCGATAGGCGCTACTGTTCAGCGAAATACTGTTAATGTCATGCGAGTCTTAGCCTACATTCACACGAAAAATGAGGCCAATTTCATCGAGCAAGCGCTCGAGGCGCTTCGGCGTCAAACCCGGCCGCCCGATGCGATCCTGATTGTCGACAACGGTTCGACTGATGACACCCTGAACCGGGCCTTTCCCGAACAGGTCACGGTCATTCGCAATCCCTCCGATATTGGCACGAGCGGTTCCGTTCGGGTCGGGTTTGCCCACGCCTTCGAACATGGTTTCGACTGGATGTGGATCCTCGATGCTGACAGCGTGCCGGATTCCGACGTGTTGGAGAAACTGCTTGCCTTTTTCGAACGTTTGCCGCCCGCGAAGGAGGAGCAAGTCTGCTTTCTGAACGCTTTGCCTCTTACCGTGACCGGCGAAGTCAAACAGCAGCCGCTAAGTTTTGAGGGATCAGGAATCGAGGCTCAGCCGCTTGGGAGCGCTCGGGAATTCACCCAGTGCGACTTTGCCCTGTGGTCCGGCTCGCTTTATCGCCTGGCGGCGATCGCGACGATAGGCTTCCCGGCAGCGGATTACGTGCTCGACGTAGGCGAGCTCGAGTTCGGTTACCGAGCTCGGCAGTTCGGCTTCACCAGTTACTTCGTCCATAATGGCGTGATCCGCCATGACGTAGGACGCAACCCAGGAGCCGGAGAACGGCTCTACCGGTTCGGTCCGATCAGCCTCACATTTTATGAGCTTTCTCCAGTCCGTACCTATTACAGTATGCGCAACAACATTTATTTCTGGCTTTATCAGCATAAGCCCCGGCGCTCGATTCTGGCACTCCGCTGGGTTGCTTGGCGCGTTACTACGTTGACGCTGAATTCAGTGCTAGGACAGGGCAATCGGGATGGGCAGATGACTGCGTGCTTGCGCGGTATCTGGCACGGAGTGACCGGCAACATGTCGGCACGCTATTAGAGCCGATGCGCGTTCTGGCCCATATCCACACGATGAACGATGCCGCGGTTATCGAGCAGTTGCTCGACGCGCTCCGGCATCAAACCCGGCCGCCCGATGCGATCATAATCGTTGACAACGCTTCGACTGATGCGACCTTGGACAAAGCCTGCTCCGAAGGTGCAACGATCGTTCGCAATTGCAAAAACCTGGGTCCGAGCGGCGCGATTCGGACCGGTTTCGAGCACGCCTTGGAACATGGCTTCGACTGGACCTGGGTCTTGGATGCCGACACCGTGCCGGAGGCCGACGCGCTCGAAAAACTGCTTGCCTTTTTCGAGCATTTGCCGCCTGCACAGCGGGAACAGGTCTGTTTTCTGAACGGCTGGCCGCTTAACGAAACCGGCGGAATCAAATTGCACCCGACCAGCCTTGAGCGGGGAAGAATGAGAGCTCTGCCGCTGGTGCGCGTTAGGGAATTCACTCAGTGCGACTTCACGATGTGGTCCGGCTGCCTTTTTCGCATGGCAACGGTTGCGAAGATCGGCTTGCCGACGGCGGACTATGTGGCCGATATGGGTGAGGCTGAGTACGGCTACCGGGCCCGGCAACTCGGCTTCACGAGTTACATCGTCCATAGCGCCGTGATCCATCATGACGTAGGACGCGACCCCGGGGTTGCACAACGGCTCTATCACTACGGTCCGATACGCCTCAGCCTTTATGAGACTTCTCCATGGCGCGCCTATTATAGCGTGCGTAACATGATTTATTTCTGGCTCTATCAATACGAGCCCGGCGGCATGGCACCACCGCTCCGAGGCATTGTGAGATCGCTCGCCACTACCTTGAATTTTCTCGTCAGGCCGGTCAGTCACCGCCGCCATCTGATCGCCTGTATACGTGGCATCCGGGACGGCTTGACGAGGCACATGGAGCGTCGCTATTGAAGCTGGCCGCGATGAGTCGTCCACCGCCAAGCTCGGAGGTGGAACCGTGAGCCCTGCGGAACGCGTCGTATATCTCGAACAAGCGACCGAAAGCGGTGAGGCGCTCGCCGTCTATCGCAAATTTCTTCGTGGTGAAAACACCGTGGAGAGGGGAAGAACTAGTGGGCGCGCTGCCAGCTATTCCGGCCAGGTTGCCAATCGGTAGTTTCCGCGTTGTCAGCATTGGGGTTCTGGTGGGGCTCGCCTCGGTTGTAGCGGTGAGCCTGGTCAACCCGCCGAAACTCGCCTTCGCCCTGGGCGGCCTCGCGCTGCTGATCGCGACCATGGCGATGAAGGACGCCAAGGTGCTTTGGCTGTTCCTGTTAGTCTTGTCGATCCCCTTCGACATCTCTACGGGATGCCCGCTTCCGGGACCATCACCTTTGAACTCTTTTTGACCGATGTCGTGTTGGCCGCGATGCTGCTGCCGTGGCTCGCTCGAGTCTGCCTGAAAAGAGAAAGGCTGTATTTCCCGAAGATCGGATACCTATTCGTATTCTACCTTGCCTGGGCCCTGATCGTCTCATTGATCAATGCTCAGTCGTTGTACTTGTCGATAATTGAATTGTGCCGAGAGGCTCTCTACTTCATGTCTTTTGTGTACCTGATCAACAACGTGGCAACGCGCGTGCAGTTTCGCAGCGTCGTCCTTGCGGTGTTCCTCGGGCTGATTATCGGCGCCGGCAGCGTGATCATATTCTTCGAAGAGGGTATCGGAACGGAGACCGTCGCATTTGTCAGCTTGCATGATCAACCAGGGGAGACGGGGACGTCGACAGCCACAGGCGCCCCCACCCTAACTCTCCACAACAAGGATCAGGGTCATGGATCGGAGATCAAACGCAGTCAAGGCATTTTTCGCCACCCTGCCATAGCCGCGAGTCTCTGTGGTCTCACGCTACCCATAGTTCTCGCTTATCTTATGGCGGCGCGAAGGAATCGCGACCGAATTCTATGCTCGGTGGTGCTGGCTTGGGGTCTTATCGGATTGTTGCTGACCTTCTCGCGGGCCGGTCTGATCGGTCTTATGGCCGGAACCGTCGTGGTCTTCGCCGTCGGGGGCTGGTCAGGATTGATTTCCGGACGGGTACTTAAGCTGGGTGCTGTTGCTTTGCTTTTGGCGGGGGCGCTGAGCGTGCCCTTGCTGGGCACCTACCTCAATACGCGGCCGGCGACCTTCTACATGCGCTTCAACCTGTTCGAGGCTGCCCTGCAAGGCTATTGGCAGCACCCAATCCTCGGCGTGGGCCTAAACAACGGCACGGCCGCGATGAAAGAAGGGAAAAGGGAATTAAGGGACGAGGGCATACAGATGCCGAACGACGAGTCCGCTGATAATCACTATTTGGTGGTGCTGACGGAAGTGGGACCCGTCGGGTTTATCTTGTTCTTCGTTTTTTTCGGGAAGATCGTGATGGTCGCGCTCCACGCCATAAGAGAGGCTCCTACCGAAATCAAGCCGCTGCTGGTCGGCATCGTCGGAGGCCTTGCGAGCTTGGCGACTCAAAATGTCAGCGATGACGCGTTGGCCGGCCACGCAATCAACGCTACGTTATGGCTCTTCGCCGCGGTGATTATCGTGATCGCTCGTTGCATTCAAGCTGAAAATCAGCATTCGCGGGTGGCTGGGCATGCCGCGCCCCTCAGACCCTAATTTGGACCAACCACCGGGGCGTCCCCGTTAGACTTGAGTGGCCAGCCTTCGTCGTCCCGAAGTTGCGAGTCCTCTGGGTGAGCTTCCGGCCCGAGCCGTGGACCGGTACATATGCAGCGGCCTCGTGCACGTCAATCGGGCAGCAGCTAATAACTAGGAGTATTACCGTTGAATTGGAGTTAGGCCCCACGCAAAGAAACGCCGGTCTGACTAAGGAAAATCGCCTTTACCATTTAGACTGAGTGTCGTCACTACGTCCGTCCTGAGAGGTTCTTTTCATTCCTAGCGAGGAAGCTGATGACGAGAAGTGAAAATATCCTGGGTGGTGGGATTATATTGACGTTTACGTTTCTCTGTATCGCCAACGTTCTGTTGTTGCCTCCCTATGAGGGGTTTGATGAAACCGCTCATTATTCTTACATCTCGATTCTGGCAGACCGGCACGCGATCCCCGACTTTCGCCACACTCCGATGGATGCGACAGTGGGCAATGATCTTCTCGGATTGCCTCTTCCATACACATACAGTGGGGCGAACGGTGGAATCACTTATAGTAAATTTTTCAATACTGGCTTTCCTCTTGAACGTGAGAAGGCGGTGAGAGGGTTGTGGCAGGATCCACAGGGAGTCGCTTCCTATGTTCCAGGCCGGGGTGCTAACTGGGAAGGCCAGCACCCGCCATTGTACTATCTCGTAATGATTGTTCCTTATCGGCTAGCCCGTACCTGGCCTCCGGGAATGCGCCTACTGTTTTTACGCCTCTTCTCTGTCGCCCTTGCTTGTGGGAGCCTTGTGTTCTGGTTCAAGTCGATCAAGCTTTTCCGTTCTTCAAGTTCTCGCAGATTCTTGCTCTTAGCTGGACTGGTCATCACCTTCTTTCCGTCTTTGTGGTACGACCTTGCTCGTCTGGGCAACGATTCTCTGGTGGCTCTGTTATTTGCCGGCAGCTTCTACTTCCTCTTATCGACATATATAAACGGACAAAGACATGTGAGTGATTTCATAGGGCTCTCCCTCACCTTGGGATTAGGGCTTTTAACTAAACTCTTCTTTCTCCCTCTCTTGATCGGAGCCGTGCTCTACTCGTTATGGATTGGCGTGCGAGTCTCCAAGATTGGCCTGAGGCCGTTACTCTTCCGTGTCTCGCTGCTTGCAGGAGGGGCTCTATTGCTGGCTGGGTGGTGGTTCTGGTTTTGTTATTTCCGCTATGGGATGGCGATGACCAGTCATGAGGCATATATATTTCGGCAAATCGGCCATCCGCCAGGAGACCAGTTAACAAGCGTCCAGTTCTTCGTAGAGATGACGAGAGCGCTGGGTGGGTTCGTGACGACGTTCTTATGGTGTGGCACTTGGAGTTGGGTGCGTCCTCCTGTTTACCTTTATGCATGTTTTCTCCCTCTGTGTGCGCTCACTCTCTGGGGGCTCATTTCATTTATACGAGTACAAGGCCAAACGACCAACAATCAGATTGTAGCTATCGCAGTGTTTTTTCTTGTTCCCCTCTTGTTAGGCTTTGTTTGCCACATGTATCTTCGGGTGAAATTCACTGGGGTAGGCAAGGGAACTGAGGGATATTATCTTTTTGCGGTATGGCCGATTATTGGCCTATGCTTTGTGTTTTCCTTCGAGGCAAAGGAGACCATCGCGCAGAAGATTGCTTTACTTTCCGCCTTTGCTCTGGTGTCATTTTTCGATGCTGCGGGATGGTGGAGGTCAGCGCTCGTCTACAGTGGTCTAGTGGAGGTGGAAAAGGCAGGTCTAAGGCTAAGCAGTCGTGGATTCGTGCTGCCGACTATCGGCAACATCGCCTTAGTTCTCGATCGCCTGCGTACTCTCGCATTCCCCCACGGGGCCATGCTCTTGTACGTGATGGCTCTCTTGGTACGTTCTGCTTTAGCCGTTGGAACAATCTTTTTTCTTTCCTCACCATTTGAGATGCTCAGTCCTGAAATAAACGAACCAAGCCAGGGGAGAAAAGTCAAAAATGCAGCGTCGCTCACCAATCAGAGCTATGGCACCTAACTCTCCGTTCCACTTGACTGCCGCCCCGCTTGCAGATTCTGCTAAAGGTAAACGTGAAAGGCTTCGGTAGGGCGACGACCAAGTGACCGAATGTGTTAAACTTTCAACGATTGTCCGAAAATTATAGATTCAAAGTCTTTGCTAATTCGCATTTGGGTTGGTCTGAATCAAACGCAAGATCGCGTCGGCGGTCTGCTGCGCCCCAGCCATATTGTTTGCTCTCACGTAACTGTCGAGGTTCTGGAAGAGCGATGCCAATTCCGGCTTGCGGTCGGGGTGAGCCTGAATCCAAGCCGGGACCTCGCCCTGAATCCTTTGCATCTTGTCCGAGAGCTCCTGCACCTTGTCTGAGGGCTGCCGCCCAGACTCCTGAGGAGCGGAACTGGACGACACCCTGCCTGCTGCAGGCGGCGCAGCGCTTGCCGTCTCCGATAGCGTCTCCCCCTTCAAGAATTTCCGATACGCCTTGATTGCTGGCGTACCCATAGTAGCCGTGGCGAATGCTGCGTCTTCGTGGCTTTTGTCCCACCCGAACAAGTTCACCAAAACCGCTCCGTGGTTGAATGCTCGCCCGAGATACTGCTCCATTGTTGCAGTCGGAGCGTATTCAGAAGCCGGCTTGGGCCTCGTGTCGTTGGTGTATGTGGATGCGCTCGAGAGATTGAATGCCTGGGAGAGCTCAATGTCGGTTCCCTCAGAGATACCCCAGGGAGGATTTCCATGAGACGCGAGGATCTTGTGGAGGGACCCGAAGCCATCGGCGCCGTAGATGCTGAAACCAGGGTTGGCATAAGTACTGAGCGCCAGGATATTGGGATTTGCCCCCTTGTAGAAGTCGCGCCGCGGATCGTTTCCCAAAACCTGCCGTAAGTGTGTAGCGATCCCCTCGCTCAACTCACCAGCATACGCGATGTGCATAAAGACCTTCCCTTTCGGGATCCCCGCCTGCTCAAGGTTTTTGGCCCAGAGCGCAATCCAATCGGCGACGGCGCGCTCGAGCGCCTCGTCCATATCGCTGGGCGGGTGCGAAGCGCTGTAGCCGAGGTTGTGGAGCGCGCAGTAGCCATAATACATGGGCGGATGTGAGTCATCCTGCATGCGCGTCTCCCATCCGGCGATGACGCCGGCAAACAGGTAGGATTTACCGCGTGAGTTCAGGTGATCAATGCCCTTCTTGATCTGGGAGCCGATGACATCGCGTGCCTGGCGCGTGGTCTCGGCGATGATAGCCGGGCTGTTGTAGCACATCGGAGGCGCCAGCTCTGTGGGATTCGGTATGAAGCCGATGACGCGATGCGGCACGACAGTGCCGGTCCAGTCACTCCATTCAACGTTATTTCCGTTTGACCACAGATCCTCGCGTTTGTTCCAGAACATCGAGTCGTCGATATGGAAGCCAACCGCGATATCCTTTTCCTCGGCGACGGCAAAAGCATCCTGAATAACGGAACGGATTTGATCGTCCGTGAGGTCCCACGTCAGCGGGCCGACCACCATCCCGAGGTGCCTGTTCACGTGATCGCCGCGATCCCCGATCGTCGTGAGAAGCTGGTCTGCAAATGTGTCCATCAGCATTTTGTTGCCGACATGTGGAGTATCGGGCTGTCCCAAAATCGCGGGGTCTGCAGTCATGAGCTGAAAGAGCACATACTTCGTGCTATTTTCAGTAGTAGGGTCCGCGTAACTAATGGCGGCCAAGATCGTGATTCCCAGAACACTGAATAGCATGAGGGGTAGCATTAGATTGTTGCCCAACGGATCAGTATGAGTAGACACTTGTGATCCGGCTTGAGTATTTCTTAACTCCATAAACTTCTCGCCTGTCGAGCAAGCTGCGGAAAAAGTCTCCGCAGACTACTCCTTACCTCTTAAATCGACTCAACTCCCGTCTTGATTATCTATAGCCTGTGGGCGATCTTGTCGGTGGCGCGCAAGCTATTGGCCACAATCGTCAGACTTGGGTTGATGCCTCCGCTCGACGGGAAGAACGATGCGTCCAGGACGTAGAGATTGTCCAGATCGTGAGCGCGGTTGTCACGGTCGAGCACGCTGGTCCGGGGATCGTCGCCGTACCGGCAGGTGCCACATACGTGACTCCCGTTGAGCTCACCTGTGGGTTGCAGGGGGCGCACTTCAAAGACTTTATCGACCGCACTCTTGAAGCCGTTGCACAACATTTGTGCGCGACGACGGAGTTCGTCTGGGTAGCGGTAACTGTATACGATGTCTTCCTCTGAGTCTGCTTTTGCCGTAACGCGGTTTCTTGGATAAGGCAGATCCTCCACGATCGCGGCAAACACTGTCCACGAACGGTACGCGAATGACACCACCATCGTAAGCGCAGTTAGCAGCGGTCCTGGCAAATGCTTCAACCCTATGTTGTTTTGAACCAGAAATCTCAGTATCGCATCGCGCGTCGCTACAGGGTGGGCGTGAATATTTCCTAGTTTCGTCCCATCATGGACGTAAAAATCGTTAAGCGACACGCCGTGATTCATGTTGAAGCCCCGGGCGCGCGCGTTTCGTTTAAGTTTCACGAACAGGCGGTTGGCCGCGTGTAACATCAGGTTGCGGCCTACCAAGCCTGAGCTATTTGCCAAACCATTGGGGAAGTATTCATTTGCAGAGCGCTGAAGCAGAACTGGCGTGAGAAACGCGTTTGCCGCGAGAATGAAGACTTGCCCTCGCAGGGTTATCCGCCGCCCGTTCCATTCGCAGATCACCCGTTCAACAATCCGCTTTTTTTCTTCAAACCGGATCGCGCGACAGTTCGGCAGAATCCTGGCGCCGTATTGTTCGAGCGCTGGATAGAGGCATATTCGGGCAGCGTCATTACGGCAAGCGCGGGGGCAGAGCATAGCGGGGCAGCCATGACAACCAGCCACGCGTTCGGATGCGGAGTGAATCCGGTACGGATTGAGACCTGCGTGCCTAAGCGCGTCAAAAACGGCGAGCTCTTTGTCGGAGGGAGCCGGTGGCTCAAGAAGCTCAGCGGTTTCTGATGCTAATGGGTCTGGCGTGCCGCGGACCCGAAATAATTTTTCCGCGCGCTCATAGAACGGGACCATCTCCTCATAGCTGATTGGCCAAGCTTCGGGCAGCAATGCGTCGGGAACGTCAGGAAAAAAACGACGCGGCGTAAAATCCGGCGGACGCAACCGGTCCATGACTGACCCAAACAGCGCCGTCGATCCACCCGCGCCAGCCCCCATGGGCAGCCCCCCCGTCGGAACTGAAACGCCGCCCTCCTCCTCACAATGATAACCCGGACGAGGCCACCAACCGTGGTTCAGTGCCGTTTCGGAATCGCCTGTCCATGAAAACGGGACCCCTCTGACGACGCTAGGATCGTGGTGAAGAAGTTTTCCGCGCTCAACAAACAACACCGACCGGCCCAAACGCGCGAGGTTGAATCCAGCCGTAGCACCGCCCGCCCCCGTACCTACCACGACAACATCCCACAGATGACCTTCAGGATCCTGCGGAACAGCTTCCCAAGGGGTCATCTTCATACCTCCTGGAGCGTACCTCTCAAAGCAAGGCCGGCCTTATTGTACATCCTGTCTAAAGCGCGTGCCGTCAGGACTGAGTCTTCAGGTGAAAGCGCATCAGATTCTTCGCCCCTGATACTTTTCGCAAATGATTCAAGCTGGAGTCGAAAAGTCGGCGTTGCAGCGATCGGCTCCTGAATCGATTTGCCGTTTTTGTTGATTACGAGACCGGGGCCGCCCCATTTGATCGATCCACCCTCGCAGGTAACGACAACGCCGACACGAGGCGTGTAGAAACCACGAAACCCGCACTCGGCAACGCCCTCAGCGCCGGACGGGAATCGACACTCGGCGCGCATCCAACGATCGACTTGAGGACTGAAGCATTTACAGCGCACCGACACTATTTCTGGTTCCTCTCCCGCCACATATCGCAGGCAACTGATCGCGTAGCAACCCAGATCGAGCGTCGCGCCGCCACCGAGTCCAAAGCTCATGCGGAAATCACCCTCGGCCATACGCGCATAAGTTGCCCTAAAACACGACTCGATACGAAGCAACCGGCCGAACTCGCCGCTGGCGATCAGCTCACGCTGGCGACGCAACTGGCCGAGATAGCGGATATGCAGACCTTCGACTAACACGCGATTGTGTTGCCTCGCGCACATTGCCAGCTCTTCTGCTAGCTGGGCGTTAGCGGCAAGGGGCTTCTCACAGAGCACATGTTTGCCGGCTTCCATTGCGCGACGTGCCCATTCGTAATGCAGTGCTGTCGGGAGTGCGACGTATACCGCATCAATGTCCGCGGATTCCAATAGCGCGTCATACGAGCCAAATACCTCCCTAATCCCGTGGGCTTCTGCAAACTCCTTCGCTTTCTGAAGCGTTCGAGATGCAATTCCGATCACTTCGATCCCTTGCATCTCGCGAACCGGTGTCAAAAGCCCGTACGACACAACCCTTGCGGTGCCCAACACTCCAAAACGAATCATGCGTCAACCCGTCGCTTTCATCAATTCGGCTGTTAATCCCTGCCGCGACAGCTTTTCATCTGTCTTCAAGCAGCGCAGCAATGTCTCATAAGTTCGAACGCAAAGCCTTATTCGGATCTGCACTTCTGGTCAATCTCGGTGCTGCGCGCCCAAGCAGTTACGAATTCCCGCCGATCTCGAGCAATTTGTTCAATCGAGCCGCGCCGATGCCTCGAGCTTCAAACTTCATCGTGGCTCAGAGAAGGAAAGCGAACAGTTATTACCAGGCAATCTTCGAGTGCTTCCCAAGAGTGGTCAACGCCGGGACGAAACGCGACAAAGTCGCCCGGAGTGGCGAGGACGATTTCGCGCATTCCATCCGGTAACTTCAGTCGCACAACAAAACAGCCATTGACGAGAATCGAGATTGTGGTGGCTTTCGGCCATCGGCCAAATCTCGGTCGTCGCTCACCTTTCGCATGTTGGGCCCACTTTATTTCAACCGCTTGCTGGCGAACCAAGCCAAAGGAGGGCGGGACGAATTGCCCGACGAACCAGCCCTCCTTTCCATCCTTCACCGCATTGCCGATACTAACCAGGTCAATTCGATTAATCACGCCCGCTAACTCCGCCTTAAATTCACGTCAAAATCGCTGGCCTTCGGCGATAGCCGCCAGATCCTTTGCTGGTGCTCAAGATGACTTGCTCGGGGGCTAAGAAGCTATTTGCGGGACGCGACACTCCAGAGATTCCGGCTACGCCCTCTGGGGACGTGATCGCCACCAAGAGACGGTGCGCTGAAGCCCATCTTCGAGTGTCAGCCGTGGATGCCATCCGACTTCTTCACGTAGTCTACGTACATCCGGAATTAGGAGGGGCGGATCGTCCGGCCTGGGTGGGAGCGCTCCAAACTCGACCATCTGCGGCGCACCTATTATCGCCGCCAAGCTGGTAACCAGATGGCGCAACGAAATCGGTTCACCCGAACCGATGTTAACGGTACCGCAGATGTCACTTGTAAGTAGCGCGACGAAAGCTGCAGCCACGTCTTCGACATAAAGGAAATCACGAATCTGGCGGCCGTGGGTACATCGCGCGGGTTCGCTCTTGAGGAGCGCCGCGACGACAGCTGGTACCAGCCGGCCCGGTGGCTCATGCGGCCCGAACAGATGAAAAATCCGTCCCCAGGCAGCGCTCAAGCCGAACTGCCGGCAAAAGCCTGCCGTTACCTCACGCGCCGCGTTCTTGCAAACCCCGTAAAACGTGTCCGGATGAGAGGGCGTCCGATCTTCAACGCAGTAGCCATAACCGAAGTCGTACTCGAAGCAGCTTCCGGCAAACACCGCCCGGCTTCCGCCTGCGTTAGCAAAGGCCGTGAGCAATTGTATCGTGGCAGCGCACCAGCGAAGGTTCTCGTGCGACGATGGATACTTGCCCGGGACCGCATACCAGGCAAAGTGGAGAAGATGACTGGGTTTGACCACTTCGATTGCTCGGTCGATGTCGCTCGCCTGTAAGAGATCCGCCCGATGCCATTCGCACCTCGTCGCGTCAGGGGCCACACTGCGCGAGGTCACCGCATGGACCTCATAACCAGCCGCCGCCAGAAGGGCCAGACAGTGTCGGCCGATGAAACCGCTCGCACCAGTTACCAAGGCGCGCTTTTTCATTTGAAGTCCGGGTGGCTAGCGTCCTTGTCCGAGATAACCTGTGGCGCCATCGGCCATTCGATCCCGAAGGCCGGATCGTTCCACCGAATACCGCGTTCGTGCCTCGGACTGTAGAACTCCGAGACCATGTACTGAATCTCGCTATTGTCGGCCAGTGTCAGATAGCCATGCGCAAAGCCCTCGGGCACGTAGAGCGCGCGACGATTGTAGGCGCTCAGTTCTACCCCGAACCAGCGACGGTAGGTCGCTGAATCAGGGCGCAGATCTATGATCGCGTCGAAAATCGCGCCGGCGGTACAGCGAACGATCTTGACCTCGCGAGCCGGCTCGACTTGGTAGTGCATGCCGCGCAGAGTTCCGCATACGTGATTGAAAGCGAAATTGCACTGAGCGATGGCGGGGTTGAGGCAATGCTCTTCGAACTCGCGGCGGCAAAGGGCACGCGCAAAGAACCCGCGCGCATCCGCGATAGGCTGGAGGTCGATCAGATACGCTCCTCGCAGCGAGGTTTCGTCAAATTTCATAGCGATCGCTATCCCCTCTTGAGTTGGTCGCCGCGAACCGTTTATCGGGTGCCATACAAACCCTCTCGCCAGCGCAACTGTGGGTCGAGCCTGCCCAACTTGATGAGACGTTTGAGCTGGGCGAGCCGGGTGAACCGCCAGCCTTCGAAGTCCTCCTTGGCCATGCCGTTCTGACGGCAAGCGTGAATAAGCTCCTCCGCACCCATGCGCGCAGTCCATCGAGCCTGCCAGGCGGGTAGCTCGCGTGCGATTCGAGTGAAATCCACCCGGTAGTTACGCGGGTCCGGACCGCCCTTGCCGGCATATTCTACTTGGCAGCGGGGCATGACTTGGCGGACGATCTCGGCGAGATCGCGAATTTGGTAATTCACAGAGTCGCCCCCAACGTTGAACGCCCGGTTGTGAATTACCTCTGTCGGCGCCTCGAGTGCCGCGGCAAAAGCCCGCGAGATATCCTCGACATGCACCAGCGGGCGCCACGGTGTTCCATCGCTCATGATACGGATCGAATTGGTTGTGTATCCCCAGCAGCAGAGGTTATTCAGGACAAGGTCGGCACGCAGCCGGGGCGACACGCCGTAGGCTGTCGCGTTGCGCAAGTAGACGGGTGAAAAGCTATCGCAGGCGAGCTTGTCCAAGTCCTCTTCAGTGCGAACCTTTGACTCTGCATACACGCTAATCGGCCGCAGCGGCGCTGTTTCGGCTACTGTCTCCTCGCCGGCCGACCCGTACATGCTACAGGAGGAAGATAATAGGAATCGCCGGACCCCAGCGTCCCGGGCCAGACAAGCGAGTCTCACCGACGCCCTGTAATTTATTTCCAGCGTTAACTCCGGATCCAAATCCCCTAGCGGGTCGTTACTCAAAGCAGCGAGATGAATAACCGCGTCGAACCCCACCAGATCCTTCACGGCGAGATCGCGGACGTCCTGCGACAAGACAGGGATGCGATGGTTGATCCGACCGAAATCGCATCCTTCGTAGTAGTCGATGTCGCAGCCCGTCACATTGTGCCCTGCATTCTCCAACACTTGCACCATCACTTGCCCGATGTAGCCGGCATGGCCGGTCACGAGCACTTTCTGCGCATGCGCTTGGCGTTCCATCGCAGTTCCGTTCCGCTGTTTACGATTGGAAACCGGCCGGTGAGGGCTAGCTCCAGATCTTCCAGTGTGCACGATTGCCGCGCCACATCTGGTTCAACAGTTCTGTTTCCCGATACGTGTCCATGCATTGCCAGAAGCCTTCGTGCTGGTACACTGCAAGCTCCCCAGCGTCGGCCAGTTTTACCAGCAGCCCTGCCTCCAGCGTGTCGTCGTCGCCTTCTATAAGATCGAGCACTCGCGGCTCGAACACAAAAAAGCCGCCGCTGATCCAGCCGCCATGGACCTGCGGTTTTTCCTGGAACACCCGTACCATGCCATTTTCGACGCTCAACTCGCCGTAGCGCGACAACGGCCGCACCGCAGTCACAGTCGCGAGCTTACCGTGGCGGGTATGGAGCGCGACCAGACTGCGAATGTCGATGTTGGCCACGCCGTCGCCATAGGTGACCATGAACGGCTCGTCTCCGAGATATCGGCCTATTCGCTTGATTCGGCCTCCGGTCATGGTCTTCTCGCCGGTTTCCGCCAACGTTACACGCCACCCATCTTCGGAGTGGCGGTCATGCGTCTCGATCGTGCTGCACCCCAACGTAACCGTGAGATCGCGGTTGCGGGTTTCGTAGCCGAGAAAATAGTCCCTGATCTGGTCGCCCTTGTAACCGAGGCAAATCACGAAATCGGTAAAGCCCTGGGTGGCATAGATTTTCATTATGTGCCAGAGGATCGGGCGGTCACCGATCTCGACCATTGGCTTTGGCCGATACTCCGTTTCTTCCCGAAGCCTGGTACCCAAACCACCTGCTAAGATAGCGACCTTCATTACGACCCTCCAGTCCTTCTTAGATCAGGAAGACTCAATTCGTGACCTCGGTTTCACAGGAGCGCTGGTTGAGAGTATCCGAACGATCGCTGAGGAACACGGCTCCCCAGAATGGATTTGTGATCGACCACGGGCCGGAGTTCATCGGGCGCGCGCTGGATGAAGGGGGCGCGAAAGCGCCGTTAGACAGGTTGCACCCCGCGCCGTCTGTGCCCGACCGGCACTTATTTAGCTATTGCCGATGCCTTCGGGGACAGCCGCACTGTCCGCCACCTCCAATGAAAACAGGCCAACCGGACGACCGGCACCGGCGGCGCCCAGGGATCGACTTCCTGGGCGATCACTCATATCGCTACTCGTGAACTGCGACGGAAGCCGACCACTTGTTGAAGTACACTTTCGTCAGATCAGACAACGGCAGTCCGATGGGCAGCCGCGAACGGCCGTATCGGGAAAACTCCAGGTACTTCCTGATTGTAACCAAATCATCGGCCGTCACGAGCTGAAGATCCTCGTTGACGAAATGGACGATGTTCCCCCGTCGGAGGGCCGTCTCCAACATGCGGTTGCGCTCCTCTTCTTCCTCGGGAAGAGCAAACATGCTGTACATTACGATATTGGCGTTGCGATCCTCGACGAGGTGACACAGCGTCGGGCAGTGCAACATATCTTCCAGATCGAAGAGCTCGTAATCACAAGACAAACCCTTCTTGTTGATGTAGTCGTACAACATGTATCGCTGCAGATGCACCGGTAGCGGGTAAGTGGCCGAGGTGTTATTTGCCACGTAGAAGATGTTCGGCTTACCATTCTTGAACTGCGCTTCACGCGGCGGCAGCTGCGCAAGCCGTTCCTCTTCCTCTTCGGTATCCGGGATCAGGTGAAAATAGCCTGCCGGAATCTTGCGGCCAAGTAGGTCACCGTACATCGCCTCCGCAATTCGGAAATCCATGCTGATGCGGGTTTTTCCGGTTGTATTCGGCATACCGGATCCATGTATATGCTCTTGGCTGAACAGACAACAACTGCCCGGCCCTGCTTTGATCTGATGGGTGTACTTGCCCCACAGCTCGGTCATCTGCTGGATCGTCAGCCTGTGGTCAATGGCGTATTTGACCAATTCGCGCGACTTTATGATCGGAATGATCTGCATCGCGCGGGTCTTGTCCTCATCCGCCGTCACGTCGACAAAGGGGAGCCACAGGCTGCGCGAGGCGATGCCGTGACCGTAGAGCAGCCCCGTATGCAACGGAAAGAACAGCTCCGGCGTCGTCGGCAGCATGATGCGCACGTTCATGAACCGCTGCACGGCTACCGGTTGTCGCAACTTGCCTTTTGGCACCACTACCTCGCGGACGAAGCTATTCAGCATCCGCCTGAACTCGGGCAGGTTCGTGTCGGCGCACAGCTGCTTGGTGACACGGTAGGTGTCCGCGCCCGGCACCATCTCGTGGAAGTAGCTCAGATCCTCCACCGGATAGCCCATCACGCGGAGCCGGTCCCGTATCCATTCGTTGAACGGAAAGCGCTCGTTTGGGTATGTGATGATTTGCGCGTCCCATTCGTGCGTCAAGCTCCGTTCTAACTGGGCATCGATCTCGTTGGCCTGAATTGGTTCTAGCGCGATACCGTTTGACATTTACCCGCCCTCCTGTCTGGTCCGAACGCTGCCTTTAAGGCCAACAACGCTCGCCGTCGCCAGCCATCAACAGGCATGGTTCAAAATGCACTAATTTTAATTCTATTTTGGGTCTTTTAGACTCGCGAAGATAGCAGTTTGTTGCCACCGTGCACAGTCTGGGCCCTTCATTCAGTCAAAGAAGCGCGATCAATTTAGCCAACAGGCTCAGTCCTTACTTCTCGCGCGGGCATTTGCCTCAGATTTCGGTGTGTGATAGCCATGGGCTGCTTGCCTTGTGGTACGTGTAAACGTTTCTACGCTTGCGACCTGAACCTCTCGCTGCCTGCTTATAGTTTAGAAGTGCTTGAGAGTGTCGGCACATGTTTAATAAGGATAAGCCCACATCGAATTGGACAGATGCCGCTGGCGGCGTCAAATTCGCGCGAGAACCGACCGGCCCTTTCGCTGCCAACGTAAAGAGCAGCACGGCCAAGTCAAGTTATGCCGCCGGACCCGCGGTAGTACCCGTCCACGATATCGTTGCTCGTTCGAGCTGGCTAGCAGAGGGGTCATATCGGGTTTTTGAAATATTCATAGCCCTGATTGGGTTGATATTTGGGCTGCCCATGATGCTGTTGGAAGCGGTGCTGATCCAGTGGGATTCCCCCGGTCCGGCGCTCTTCTTTCATCCCCGCCCTGGACGCTCGCTAATGGTGCCGGGGCGAAAGCTGGAGAGGCGTCCGGACCTCCAACCGCCACCAGGCGGCTATGACCCCGACAGATTGTATTACGTGCCGAGTTATTTCCGTTTGGTTAAATTTCGGACCATGTACAGCGATGCGCGCAGCCGCTTCCCTGAGCTCTACGCCTACGATTTCGCGCCAGAGGAGTTCCATCAAAAGTACGGGACCCTCCAGAACGACCCGCGTGTCACCCGTATCGGTGCCGTCCTGCGCAAGCTCTCCATCGACGAATTGCCTAATTTTTGGAGCGTGCTTGTAGGTGACATGCGGTTAGTCGGACCGCGCGCTGAAGCGCCCGAAGTGCTGCGATACTACACTCCAGATGAAATGTACAAATTCGCCTACAAGCCCGGAATGACTGGGCTTGCGCAGATCAATGGGCGAGGGCTGCTCAATTGGGGCGAGACCCTGGCGTGGGACCTGAAATATATCCGGACTCGGAGCGTGTGGCTCGACTTGAAAATAATTATGCTGACTCTGAAAAATGTTCTACTGCGACGAGGTGCTTTTTGAGGAATGACCCGGGCGATTATGGTCGCACTTGGTCGGGTGATAGGGTTTTTACCGCCGGGGGCTCCACGAGCGTAGGGCGGGAATCCGTTCTTCGAGGAGATGCTGCAAGCTATTCGACGAGGGCGCGCTGGTCCGCAGTGGTGCAGTGCGGGCGACGCGCTCGCTCGCGCAACTGCGGCTGCAGCCGACGGTGCAACGGATTCCGGCCTCGCGCATCGACCGGTTGCCTGCAGAGCAGAAGGAACTGTTGCAGACGCTGGCGGTGATGGGCAGGGAGTTCCCGCTCGGATTGACCCGGCGGGTCGGGCAGTGCTCCGATGTTAAACTCGACCGCATGATCGGGGCGTTGCAACTCGCCGAATTCATCTACGAGCAGCTGGCCTTTCCCGAAGTCGAATACATCTTCTAAGTACGCGCGGAACTGCTTGGTAACGGAATTTCGTATGGCCGCCGGTTCCGCAGGCGTAAGTAAGCGGCCGCGCGTTCTCGACCACCACCATCAATCGACGAACTCGGCACTTCCACTTTTTTGGAACTACCTGGCGCTTTCAGATGGCTTACTGACGGTTTACGAAGTCGCCTGAGAGTTCGAATCCATTTCCCTGCTGAGAGCAGATAGCCGCGAACCCACCGCGCCTCGCAAGCGCTCTGTGCTTGAATCGCTCTTGATTCGTCAAGGTTCTAATGTACACATCGCCGCGTTATGTAAAAGGTATCGATACATACAGCTCTCCGCTCACAGTTCCCGGAAGAATCGAGTTTTTCCCAAGGTACATCGTCAAAAATGTTCCAGTGACGCTTGCGCTCCGCGACTTCGAAAAACTCGAGGTAGGCTCGATACATTTTTTCCCGACGCGCGTGATGAGGGATCCATTTGGAACGTTCCTCCCGCTCCCCGGTCTGAGATGATTTCCACGAGCCTCGGCTCGCTCAGAAGTTAGGCGCGAAGGCATGGGAACTGCCTGCAACGATGAGCCTAGCGCGGGGCTCGATAAGCAGAGCCACAGCGACACGGAGCAAGCTATGCTCGCCGAAATCTACAACTCGTTCACCGAAGGCTTCCGACACCGCCCACCCTACTCGACGGACTCAACCGATGACTAATAACGGAACGGGGCTCAGCAATGTCAATGGATTGTTAATCCGGCGCGTCTGGCTCCCTAACGCCGGAACCTTGTGCGTGTAGTGTCACGTGCGCGCGGCGAAGATTGCAAAACGGTCTAGGCCGAAGGTCGTGAAATTGGCGGCATCTTTTGACGCTCGATGTCTGGAATGATCGCAAATACCGGACTCAAAGCAAACCATGCGAGTTAACCCTGAAGCGAAAATAATTTAAGCGATTAGATGGTCAGCGACTTGATTGTAGAGCATCTGGGTTGCGGAGTTACGGGAGAAGCGCAGGGCCTTGCGGCCAGAGATTCGAGCAAGGCGAGCGGCGCGATTGATGA